>ENA-OSJC01003040-OSJC01003040.1-marine-metagenome-genome-assembly--contig:-NODE-3040-length-12244-cov-10.166187_pt1 | contig 12244 bp, 17 predicted proteins | sample MGYA00237885_ERZ534234 | MGnify/ENA primary metagenome ERZ534234 (study PRJEB26413, sample SAMN06343907) | marine metagenome | isolation source: coastal waters | place: Atlantic Ocean: West Antarctic... | reverse complement strand
GAAAATTTGGCTGCCACAGGCAGCCTTCGTATATTTACGGTATATTAATAAATAAAAATAAAGGTTATGATGATTAAAGATTTAAAAAATGGTAGTAAATTTCAAATGGAAGGTTTAGATACTAATGGTGATATTGTTCAATGTGATGCTACATTTATTAGATATAATGGGATGAATAAATACGTTATTGAATCAGAAGGTATTACTATACTATATGATGGTGAGCAAGAAATTACTAAATTATATTAATATTTATTTGGCTGCCACAGGTAGCCTTCGTATCTTCACGGTATATTAATAAGTAAAAAAGGTTATGACAAAAGAAAAAAGATTACTAGATTTCATCCAATCCGAAATATTAGGAATAATTGCCTTAAAGCAATTAAACAACGAAACAATTCCCGAAATATCAAGCAATCACATATATAGTTTATCTAAATCTATTTTGTATGAATGGCAAGATTTAGGTGAACCTAAAGCTGTTTTGAATGATATGATTACAGACGAACTTTCAGGAATTATTAAATGGAATCTAGAACAACATATTTCTCACTCTTAAAAACAAAAAGGTTATGATAAATTATTCAGAAATAAACAATTATTCAGTTGTTGAATTACAAAATTTAAAAAGACAAATTAACATTGTATTAGAGTCTAAGTCTATAAGAAATGTTAGTGAAATGGGTGTTGGTCAAATGGTTAATGTGAATCATAGAAAAGCCATGCACGGTAAATATAGAATTATCAAAATAAATAAAAAGACAGTTCTTTTAGAAGATCCAATTGGTGGAAAAATTAAAGCTGCTGTTTCATTAATTTCCGCTATATAATGAGTAGGGATATGATAAAATGTAGCAAATGCGATAAAACATTTCCAAGTGGTTATGAATATAGAATGCATTGGGAAACTCATTTAGATAAGTTTTTAGAAGAAGAAAAATGGGAAGCAAATTCCCTATATTGTAGTTAAAAAAGGTTATATGAAAATAAATAAAGAAACACAAAAAGCAATTGGAGGGTGGATATTAATTATAATAATTTCCCTCTTAGTAATATTATCTTGTACTTCTTGTACAGTAGAAGAAGAAATAGAATTATACCCCAAACCTGAACGTGTCGCACGTGGAGAGGTTTACCTTACTTTAGATGGTATCCAGGATTCATATAATCAGACTGTTGAATTAGATACTTTATCATCATTCACTTATACTCAAATATATGCCGAATCTACCGACATGGCCGAAAATCAGAAATATAACGGAGAAGCTAATATACGGGCTTATTTTAGTACCGACAAGCATTGGAATTATAGTGACGGTATTTTCCATGATTATCCTGTTTATTATGTTTATCCTACTAGTGTACGTCTTATCCCACCTTCAACACGGGTTGGGTATCAACATGAGTATCTCCCAACTACGCTCCCTCTCTGGACTAAACAAATGGTGGGCCCAATTCCGCGCAAGTCTATAATTAACGGCGAAACTGTCAAAATTTATATAGACGTGTCTTATGACGGTAGATATCACGTGAAAGACAGCATATTAGTCACGCTAAAGGCAAGATAGTATATATGTATAAACGGATATCACAATTTCCGGAAACACACTAAAAAAGAGTCTGTGAGTATTGAAACATATATTAGTTTATTTGAATCTGAAGATCATTATGGGTATGAATTTATGCCATATTATTCTTCTTCTATTACTACGGAATTTAATAAATAAAAGTTATGAATATTGATAAAGATTTAGAGGACATGATTGACAAATTCTCTCCTCTATTACATAAGGGTCTTCAAGCCCAAAAAGGTTTATTAGATATTGCCCTAATTGCTTATGATCCTCTTTTTGAAAAAGGAACTAATGGAAAGCAAGTATTTGAAGGTTTTAGTGCCTCTCAACTTAATGAAGTTATTAAAAGTCTTAAGGAAGATATAATTCCTATGTTTAAAGACAATAATTATGATGAAGGTATTAAAAAAGCTAAAGTATATCTAAAAAAATTACAGAAAGGGTTGGATTAGCCAAATTTCTTTATTACCTTGTAGACCCCGAAACATATAAAAACATAAGTTTCAAAAATAAAATAAAAATTTTAGAAAAAAAAAGGAATGAATAAAGAAAAAGGGAAAAAAGCAATTGTTGTTTACACACTACCATACTGCGAACATTGTCAATCTCTCAAAGGTGCATTAAATTTTATGAAGATACCATACATAATGGTAGATGCACATGAAGATACTACAAAAGCATCTATGTTAGAAGAAAAATTAAACACTAAATCTTACCCTATTGTTGAATTTTCTTCGGATTCAATTTTTAATCCCCCAATTTATCTTACCCCAGCAAACGATAAAGGCTTGGCTGTCGCACCTAACCATCGTACATTTATTAATATAGACGAGGCAGCACAAATAATTAATTCATATTATAATGAGATATAAAGAACTTATTCAAGGTAAATTAGAAAAACTAATCAACAAATTAAATTCAGTTAAACATTACTCTCAGAGAGGTGAACATCTTGAGGTTAATCAAACAATTGATGATTTAAAAGAAGAATTAGAAAGTATTCAAACACTATTAAATAACGAAACTTCAGATTTCCAAACACAACTATAGATGGTTTTAAACGCGGAACAAGTAAATGAAAATTTTGGAGTATTACTCTCAGGTATTGAAAAATATATCACAGGAGAACGTAAAACCCAATTTTTAGAGTTCTATAATTCATTAGATGAACGTATCGCTCTTCTTCCAGCTTCTCATAAAAAGGCTTACCACAATTGCTTCCCAGGAGGGTATGTAGATCACGTAGTACGTGTAATTACTGCTGCCTTTAAAGTGAGTGCCGTATGGAAGGAAATGGGAACATCAGATACGTACACAGATGAAGAACTATTTGTCTCCGCTTTAAACCATGATTTAGGGAAAATTGGTAGTCTTGAAGAAACTTCTGTTTATCCTTCAACGGATGAATGGAGAAAGAAAAATTTAGGTGAAATGTATACTTTTAATACTAAAATTGAGTATATGACTGTTCCCGATCGTTCTTTGTTTTTACTCCAACAACAAGGTATTAATCTTACTACTAATGAGTGGATTACGATTAAAACACATGATGGATTATATGATGATGCTAATAAGTCTTATTTAAAAGGCTTTATGCCCGAAACTAAACCACGTACTTCTCTTCCTTTTATTATCCATCAAGCCGATCTTATGGCAGCTAGGATAGAATTTGAAAGAGAATGGTTAAGTAAATTTTCTTCTTCACCACCACCAAAACAAAAAACTACCAAACAAGATAGAGTTAATTCTAATTTAGGAAAAATTGGTTCTAAGGATAATAATTTAATGGATCTAGTTAAAAATTTATAATATGACAATTTCAACAACCCTCTTAATAGTTCTTATTAACGTTACAATCTTTATATTTTTAGGTTTTATATATGTGATCGTTAATTTATTAAAGAAAAATGAAAAATTAGAAGATATGAATGTAGCTCAAGATGGTTACATTCAACAAATATCTACAATAATGACCGAATCTAATAAGAAAATTAAAGAAATAGATTCTAAACAAATTTTTCAATCAGATGATGAGATTGGTTGGTTTTTTCAAGGGATTAAAGAGATTCAAGAATATATTAATGACTACAATATTAACAAATAATAAATGCTCCAACCAATTGACGAATCTCTTAAGGAGAAAGTTCTAACTGTACCTGTAAAAGATGAAGGTCCCCAATATACTAAAAAGGGGACCATTCGGCTTCGTAAGCCTAAAACCAAAAATCAATATTTTACTCAAGATACAGAAGATGCTATTATAGAATACCTAGCTGAAACTAATCAAGATACAAGAAATAAGATATATAACGAACGTATATGGTATGGTTTTCATAAGTTAACTGAAAATATAATTCATACATTTAAATTTTATTATACTGAAGTTGATACTATAGCCGAATTACAACATGAAGTAACTGCTTTTTTATTAGAAAAACTTCATTTATATCAACAAGGTAAAGGTAAGGCATATTCTTATTTTGGAACTATTGCGAAACGTTATTTAATACTTTATAATAACACAAATTATAAGAAACTTAAACAAAAAGCAGCCGTAGAGGATATTGATGAAGATCAAACCTTAACTATTAAGTTACTTAATGAACATGATTCTTCGATGTCTAAAGAAGGACCATCAGAATTCGTAGATTTTTTAATTCAGTACATGGATATCCATCTATTTACTTTATTCCCAAAACACGAAGATGCTAAAACTGCCGATGCCGTTATAGAGTTATTTAGAAAACGAGAAAATTTAGATATTTTTAACAAAAAGGGAATATACATATATATAAGAGAAATGACTAATCAAAGTACTCCACAGATTACTAAAGTCATTAAGAAAATGAAAAAAACTTACAAAAAACTATTAACTCAATACGTTGAGCATGGTTATGTAAGTATGTCATTGTAAACCTTTTCTATATCTATATTTATATCCAAAGTATAAATTATGGATTTTTCACAAGTAAAATTATTCGGTAAGAAAAATTTCTCTGATCTCTTAAAGGAGATTCATGTTAATCAAAAAGATAAAGAGGTACAACTACGTTCATTAATAGAAGGATTAAAACCCTTAATTACTTCACCAGGTGAAGCAACTATGATTGTGCCTTTAATCAAAGAATACATGGAGTTAGCAATTAAAAACGACGATCACCTTATAAAAATGGCGAGTGTAGTGCAACGAGCTTTAAATAACAAAACTAACGGTGGTGATGAGTTGCTCTCTGACGATGATAAAGAAATGTTATTTGCATCTTTAGCAGAAATGAATACTCCTCAACCAGAAATTAAAGTATTACCTGAACCTGAGAAAATAGATAATGTCTAAAAATTATCCTACATTAGGGAATTCTGCAATTGCACAACCAACTTCAACTCCAACTATTGGGGATGAAAATCCTTTATTTCCGGCACGGGTTGTTGATGTTAGTTTAGAACCTAACTCAAATCCAAAATCATTATTTCAAATTACAAATGGATGGGGGTCTATAGGAGCTATTCGTTTTGAATCTTTATCAAAGGCTTCTAATACGAATGATAAAATAACTACTCAAGCTACTATAGCTTATCCAATGGATATTAATTTTAAAAAAATACCCACATTAGGAGAAACTGTATTTATAGTAAAAGGTCCTTCTTACAAACAACTAACTACTGGTAATACTGATGCTTTTCAATATTATTATTTAAATGCCATATCTGTATGGAATAAAAATCATTTAAACATGCTCCCTCCAGATACCGAGTATTCTACAAGTACAGATACTGTAGATAATGAAAGTGTTTCTGAAGGTATAGCTAATAACCCTGAAACTCAGGTAGAAGAACCTAGTCCCGGAAAAACATTTGTAGAAGAAGCTAAAATTAGAAATTTGTATCCTGTAGAAGGTGATATAATTTTAGAGGGAAGATGGGGTAATTCACTTCGTTTTAGTTCTACGGCAATACACACTTCAGAAAGTAAAGATACACAAAGTCCTTGGAGTTCAGAAGGTAAAAATGGTTCACCTATTACAATATTAAGAAATGGTCAAGCTGAATCTAGTCCCTTTAACAATTGGTTTCCTACATATGAAAATGTACAAGGTGATGCTTCCTCTATTTATTTAACGGATGGTCAATTAGTTCCTATTTTATTAGGTTCTACTAATTTTGATTCATTTGGAGTAGATGCTGCACCTCAAATTAATACCACAGCAAATATTCAGGAAACACCAGTAGCTGACCCAAATATATCTAATAAAGAACAAGATTCAACAGATATTACTTATGATACAGTAAATCAAGAACCTGTAATATCAGGGGATTTAAATATTAAACAAAAAGATACTGATCTTACTGAAATCGCTGATACGGGTCCTACAAGTAACACTTCAGTGTTCCCTGCTGATAATGAAAGTACAACATCCCAAATACAAAAACAAATCCAAGATAGAGAAACAGAATCATAATGGCAAAAGATATTCCATACAAACCAACATATCCCTATACTGGAAAACAAATCATAATTGATTCGGATAGAGTTACCCTTAATTCTAAAGAAGACATGACTTTTCTAATTGCAAAAAAGGCAATTTCTATATCTTCTGGTGGTACTGTAAATATAGATAGTACAGGAATGACTATAATTAATTCTCCTAAAATTAAACTTGGGTTAAAGGCTACACATCCCTTAGTACATGGTGATGTTTTATTACTTATTTTAAAAAATTTCTTTGCTATGATACAAAAAGAAGTAGCCCCACAATTAATGAAGGCCCAAATTGAAGGTTCACCCGTACTATCAACAGTCATAGCTGGAAAACAGTTAAACCAAGCTGTAAAAACAGCAAATGATTTATTGAGTGATTTATTATCTACAACTAATTTTACACAATAATGTCTAATCTTATATTAAATACCTTAAAACCCGCTAAAGAAACTATTGTTAAGTTTTTAGGTAGCATGGTTGATCCTATTAACTCATTAACATATGGGCTTGGGTCTGATAATATTGATGAAGATTTAAAACTACAAGAAAAATTAAAAAAGTCAAATGAAACAACCTTTACAGAAGGAAATGAACAATTCCCAGGTGTTTTATCTAAAGATAAATATGATGACACTAATAGAGAGATAGGTAATGAACAACAAAAATTACTAAAAGCAAAGGAAAACCCACTTAAAAACCCTGGGGTAATTCCAATAACAAAATTTGTTCGAAAATTAAATTCATTTCCTTTATGTAACCCTTTAGAAGTAGGGATTAACGCAGCATTTCCTCCTGGTAGCCCTATTGCAACTGGGTTAAGTAATATTCAAAATCCACTCAAACAAATTCAAGACATATTTACTTCTTTTAGATTAATAGAAGGAAACCAAGTTGTTACAGGAACCTCAATTCCACAACCTATTGCAGAAGGGGAATTTACTATTACTATTCCCGGACCTGATATTTTATCTCCTGGAACTAATTGTTTTATTCAACAGATGAATGATGATACAATATTCACCAATATGTTAGGTGTAGTTAAATCAAGCACTGCAGAACCATCAACTGAAAAACCTATAAAAACACAACCTGATCCTGTTGATTATGTTATTGAAATTCAAAGATTTGATCCCTTTGATCCACCTAAGAAAAAATCCAAATCCGGTAATACTGTTTTAGATAATGGTGTACCCGTTTTAGCAACATTTACTACTTGGGAAGTAACTTATGAAACTGAACTTACAACTGATATTAAGGAACTAGCCGAATCAATAGAGTCAGTTACATCTGCTTTAAGGGAAATAGGTTTTACTGAAGTAATAAATACTTTTAACCAAATCCCAGATAGTTTTTTAAAGTTAGGAAACATTAAAAAAACCCTCCGTGAAATTGATTTATTTATAAATAATAATGTTTTACCTGAAATAAGTAATGTTTCAAATATAACAAGCACAGCTTCTCAAACACTTTCAGGTGGGCTCACTTCAAAACAGGTAATTGATCGATCAAAGGTCTTTACTAAATTTTATAATGAAATCAAACCCTTAATAGCATTTGATTTATCATTACAAAATATTTTTAAATCCCAAATACAAGATATAAATAAGGTATTAAGAGGTGCAATTCCCTATGATCAATTAGCTAAATTAGTAGGAACAATAATTAAATTTACAAAATTTGTAACAAATACAGTTAATTTTGTTTTAGGTATATTTCAATTTTTAAACGTTTTAGTAAAAACCTTATTAATTGTTGTTAAAGTTTTTAGAGTACTAATAAAGGTTATTGCAGCAGTAGCAAATGCCCTTCCTACAATGTTTGCAACAGCTGGAATAGTAAATATTCTTGGAAAAGTAGTTATAGATGTAGGTGTAGCTTTAGATTTTGCGGAGGCTGCTTTAAACGAAATAAGTGGGGCGTTAGATGATGTTATTAATAGTCTTATGAATCTTAGACGATATCTTAAAATACTAACCTCAGAATTAGCAAAAATGCAACAAACATTTGAAACTTGTGCTAATTTAGATGGAAGAAAAAATATGAATTTAAATGGAGCTATTCAAGGTTTAGTTTCAGCTGCTACAGGAGTTCCATTCCCTGATAATACTGTTAGAACCCAACTTGAAGAAACATTTGGGTTTAATACTCCTAATGATAAATTTGATAATGGTCAAGAGGCATCTGGATTATCTCAATTTGGAAATACTTTAGTTACTACTGCAGATGGAACTATATTAGTTCTTCCAGGTACAGTATGGGGTTTTGATTTAAATGGTCAAATTATATTTGGGGGTGATTTAATTTCTTTAGCAACAGGTGTTAATTTTGAAGAAACTAGGGGTCAGATTTTTAGAAAAATGTTAAGAGATAATTTCAATTTTTATACTTTTAATAAATTCAAGGGTGCTAATAATGCTGATTTAGTTGGGAATTTAGAAGCACAATCTATTGAATTATATGCTAAACAAGTAGAAGATGCTAGAAATAAAACTGCCGGAGATAAATTTGGAAATTTTCAAGAAGTATATTTAGGGTATACTATCAGAATTCAAGAAGAAAAACCAACATCAGATACTTCTAAAGGTGAAAGTAAGTTAGTTAGAAGGAGAGGAGTAGCATTTTCAATTGATGAAAGCCTAGTAGCTGCTTCTGATTTAACATTTAGTGATGATTTAAATTTAATTGTAAATGAAACTAAATATAGAATTAGAAGAAATGTTCAACAAGGTATAATAGGAGTAGGAACTGTAAATAATCAAAACCTACCTGATGAAGATGCTGTAAGAATAGCAGAAACTACGGGTGCAAACCCCTTAGCTATTAGTAATATAAAAGCCCAAGCTAACAATCGAAATGCAAATAGCATAGATGGTGGATCGGGAGGACAAATAAATACTGACCCTGTTGCAATACGAACGGGTAATAGCCCATTTGAAGAAGCAGGAGGAGAACCAGCAACAATAGTATCTAACCAATCTTCACCTAATAAGACTATAAATACTAATGAATTAATTAAACAACCCTTTGCAGATTTTATAGAGGAAAACCCATCCTTAAAAAAGATGCAGGATACCTTTAAATTACTTCAAGGTGCCTCTACATCACAACTTAATGACATAATGTCAGCACCAGGAGTGTTTGATTTAAATGGAGAGGAATTAGCTGAAAAATTAAAAAATAATATTGTTAGTTCAATTAATCCTAACCCTGAACATGTTGAAGAAATAACAAATAAAACTACAGTATGGTTAGAAGGATTAAAAGAAACTACAAAAATGGATTATGAGCAAATTGTTTTAAATATGCATCCAACACAAAGAGCTGCTTACCCACCATTTGAAGTATATTATGACAGTATAGAACCTGAAGAATTTGATAAATGGATTAAATTCTTACTTTCTAAAGACTATACCCAAGAAGAAATTCTATCAGGTGTAAAAGAAGAATCATTACGTGATGAATATAAAATCAAGTTTGATCAAAAAGGTAAAGGAGGTAAAATCCTTAAAGTAGTAATTTCACGTAGAAACCAAAGATTAAGAGATCAAATTAATAAATAAAAATTTAATAAACAAATATTTATAATCATGAAAGTAGAAGCTTTTAGAAAAATTATCCGAGAAGAAGTAAGAGACGTAATTAAAGAAGAATTATCTTTGATTATGAGCACTCCTGTTACTGAAACAAAAGTAGTGCAAAAGCCCGTTGTGGAACAAAAAACACAGAAAAAACCCTCATTTTCCGAAATGGTTAATGAAGAAGTAGTACAACAGGCACCTCAACCCCCACAAAAACAATTATTTGAATCTAAAGATCCATTAGCACAAATTTTAAATGAAACAGCAGCTGCTGGAGATTGGAGAAATTTAAACGGAGGGTATAATGCTACTGACGCAGTAGGTTTTGTAGGTGCAGGAACATCTCAACAAGAAGTTAAAGTAGTTGATTCAGTAGAAAAAATGTCATCTCAAAAAACTGCTGATATAAATCAAGTTACAATAGATGCAGTTCCTGACTTTTCTAATATGATGAGTAAATTTAAAGAAGACGGTAAATTATAATGGCTTATATAGTAAGAAATGTTGATGTATTAGATTTAAAACCCAGCACAGGGGTTGGAATTAGCCTTCCTTTTGATGGTGCTACTGGTATTAATACAACCTATACAACAACCGATGCTATAAAGTCTAATTTAATTAATTTCCTTTTAACAGGAAAACGAGAAAGAATCATGAATCCTAATTTTGGTTCAGGATTAAGGGGGGTTATATTTGAACAAGTTACTGAAGACACTTCATCAGTGATTGAAGATTTAATTAGAGGTGGGGTTGAACAATTTTTTCCTCAAGTTTTAATAGAATCTTTAAACATAGAATTAAGCCCTAATGATGGGATTATTAATATATATTTAACTTATACTGTAATAAACACCAATATTGAAGATGTTCTTCAACTAAACTTAAACTTACAAAATGCCTCAAGCTAAAAACATACAATATCTTAATAAAGATTTTGATAGTCTAAAACAAAAGCTAATTGAATTTGCTGAGATCTATTATCCATCTACTTATAATGATTTTTCTGAAGAATCAGCTGGTATGATGTTAATAGAAATGGCATCATATGTTGGTGACGTTTTATCCTTTTATACTGACAATCAAGTACAAGAAAATTATATCCAATTTGCAAAGCAAAGAGATAATTTATTAACTTTAGCTTATTCAATGGGGTATACCCCACAAGTAACTAATGCAGCTACAGTTGATGTTGAAATTTTCCAAACAATCCCAGCCACTACTGCACGAGGTACTGTTCAACCTGACTGGAATTATGCTATAATTTTAGAAGAAGGAGCACAGCTCCAATCTGCTAATAATACTAGTGTATTTTTTTATGTAGAAGATAAAGTTGACTTTACTGTATCTGGGAGTGCAGATCCTACGGACATATCTGTATATTCTACTAATTCAAATAACCAACCTAGTTTCTATCTTTTAAAGAAAAAAGCAAGATCCGTTTCAGGTAATTTACAAACTACAACATTTGCTTTTACAACACCACAAAAATTTGCAACATCTGTTATAACAGATAATAATATAATCAATATTATTAAAATAACAGATAGTGATGGTCATCGTTGGTATGAAGTTCCTTATTTAGCACAAGAAACAATATTTAATCCAACTTCAAATATAGCTTCTAACAACCCTAATTTATATCAATATAATGAAACTACCCCTTATTTATTAAAAATAGATAAAGTACCGCGAAGGTTCGTAACAAGATTTAAATCAAATAATACTTTAGAATTACAATTTGGTCCTGGAGTATCATCTAACCCTGATGAAGAAATAATTCCAAATTCTGATAATATTGGATTAGGATTACCTTACGGAGTTGATAAACTTACTACTGCATACGATCCTGCTAATTTTTTATATACTAAAACTTATGGATTAGCACCTTCAAATACTACTTTAACAGTAGAATACTTAACAGGTGGTGGAGCTGTTTCTAATGTAGGAGCTCAATCATTAACAATTTTATCCTCAGGTAATACTACATTTTTTGGAAATAACCTAGATGCAACATTACAAGCAACAGTACAACAATCTTTAGCCTTTAATAACCTAAAACCTGCTATAGGTGGTGGTGATGGGGATACTAATGAAGATATAAGATTAAATTCATTAGCACAATATCCTACACAATTAAGAACTGTTACTAAGGATGACTATATGATTAGAGCTTTATCTTTACCCTCTAAATATGGTGTAATATATAAAACTTATATAACACAAGAAAGTGATATATTAAACAATAATACTACTTCTTTTAGTGATTATAATGATAATACTTTAGCTTTATATATTTTATCTAAAAATAATAATGGTTTACTTACATTAGCAGATCCAGCTTTAAAACAAAATCTAAAAACCTATTTAGCTGAATACAGAATGGTTACAGATGCTGTAGCTATAAAAGATGCTTTTATAATTAATTTAGGAATAAACTTCGATGTTATAATGCTTCCAAATTTTAATAATAGAATTGTATTAAATACCTGTATTAATGCTTTAAAAATATATTTTGATACAGATAAATGGCAAATAAATCAACCAATTTTAATTAATAGCGTTAAAAATGTTTTAGATACGGTTGAAGGAATTCAAACAATTAAAAATCTTACTAT
>ENA-OSJC01003036-OSJC01003036.1-marine-metagenome-genome-assembly--contig:-NODE-3036-length-12255-cov-3.184759_pt1 | contig 12255 bp, 26 predicted proteins | sample MGYA00237885_ERZ534234 | MGnify/ENA primary metagenome ERZ534234 (study PRJEB26413, sample SAMN06343907) | marine metagenome | isolation source: coastal waters | place: Atlantic Ocean: West Antarctic... | reverse complement strand
TCCCATATGACCAGCAGAGTTTGATCCCATTTGTTGGAGAGACATTGGTTTTTCTAAAATTAAAAATCCGTCTGCACTTTCTTCCATTCTTGATATCAATTCTTCGCCAGAAGTTAGTTTCAATACTTTTACATCATTTGCCATTTTTATAATTGTTCCTTCAACGTTGTTACATATTTAGAAATTGAATGGTCTAACCCATCCGTTTTAGAAATTAATCCATTATCATTATTCGGTCCCCATTCTAGGGACACACTGTCTATAAAAACTCCTGTATGACGATAAGGCCAAGGAGGAGTAAAAGGGATAGGATCGCTACTGCGAACCACCCTCCAATGAGTGGGTTGTCCACCAGACAAAACTTGATTAGAAACTTTTGGTGATCCGTAAGAGTAAATTTGAACATTCTTACCTCTCTTGTGAAGCCACATTCCTATTATTTGTGCAACAGCTCCACCTAAACTGTGACCAGTAACGTGTACTGTATGTTCAATAGTATGTTCATTATCTATAATTTGCATAACAGATATAGCAGCATCTCTGAATCCTTTGTGGAGATAGAGTCCTGTACGAACATCTTCTACCAATCTCACATCAATATCAGATAGTACATTTGCCTCATTTGCAGTTCCTCTAATAACAATTATTGATATTCCACTATCTTGTATTACCTCAAACGCAACCTCATCTTTTTGGTCACCTCCAATATCATAAATTGCTTTACAATACTCTGCGTGTTCAATAAGAGAGACTAGTGAAACTGGTAGTGATGATATATCACCACTAGTTGCACCTGCCTCATCTGCACTCTTCGCACATCCACTAAGTAGTAGAATTACTCCTACTATGGTGACTAGATAGTTCCTCATTTTTTTTCCATGCTGTTGCACTGAGTATTGCTCCGAATGATATGTGTAGAATACCACCACCTTCTAATGTCAGAGGTATCCATCTACTCGCGTCACACACCAATCCTTTGGCAACCATCGTATTACAATAATCATCCATTTTCATATTCCACATTAACGGTCCTATGAAAAAATCACAGACACAAATGAAGAGATAGACAAGTGCTGCCCAATCTCTCCAATATCTGTTAATCGTTTTGTTTATTCCCACTATGCTTTTTTGTCAGACATAGTGACTAGGGTTAGAATACTTCTTCCAGCTTCAATGGCAGTGTCAACAACCCACTCTAAGTTTTCTTCGTCATAATCCCATTTTTCCCTGACGTATGCGACCAATTCATCGTATTCTTCGTCATCGATGTCTGTAATTTCTGGAATAACATCTTCGATATTATCAACTGCTTCAAAAAGTTTCTTCACAGGGTCAATGAAATATCTTGCATCTGTCCATGAAAACTTATCATCGGCTTTTGCTTTTCCAATCGCGTCTACGAATGAAAAAATGAACTCCATTACCTCTTTAGTTTCTTTTATACCTTTTGCTTCTGCCATTCTATTCCTTTATAATTTAATAATTAAGCGAGATTAAATCTTTCGATATAATCATTTATATGTTGTTCAGTAGCTACAACACCCTTTGCTTCAACTGCCTTTTTAGCAATTTCTCTAATATCAGTTTTTTCGACTATCTCTTCAACTTCATCTAATTCAGGTGGAGCTATTGTGGAAACAAAATCTTTAACTGCTTCTTTTTCTGATGATTCCAATATTCGATCTAATTCATCAGATTTTTTACTTTTAGGCATATATCTCCTTTTCTTTATTTATTTTATTTAAATATTTAACACGTTTCTTTGTAGCTTGTCTTATCTTATATTTTGATGCATTTTTAGTAAAAAGTTCTCCGTTCATGTGTTCGGTTTCATGTTGATAAATCATCGATGGTAAACTGGTTAAACTTCCTGCTTCATGGCCACCATCAAAAGTTTGATATTGAATAGCTATAGTTTCTGCTCTCACAACAGGAAAATACAAGCCAGGAAAAGATAAACACCCTTCTCTGACATAAGAAGTTTCTTCGCTCATTTCCAAAATTTGAGGATTGAAAGCTATAATCATTTTATTTTCCATCATAAAACCAAAAACTTTAAGAGGTATTCCAATTTGATTTGCTGATAGACCAACTCCTCTATGGTGTATCATGTTTGCAAAAATCTGTTTAGACAATTTCTCAGAGTCAACTTGAGGATTGTCAAAATCAAATACCTCTGGTATCTCTCTCAAAAAAGGGTCATCCTCTTTCACTAATTCACATACTAAATCACTCACTCTATCTCCATTTTACTAAATTATTATTTCTACTTTACATCCAACTTGGTTCTTTGACATTTGCGTGTTCGGCATTGTCGTACATAAAAGAAGTTCTACATCCACACGAACCTTTTGCTGAAGGATTGTTGAATTTTAATCCTCGGTCATTCAAATCATTTGACCAATCAATTTCTGTATCCTTGATGTAAAGATGACTTTTCTTATCCACCAAAATACTAAGGCCGAATGATTCAAACTCTAAATCAAACTTACCTTTTCTACTATCAAAATCTACCGTGTAAGTAAAACCAGAGCAACCACCACCTTTAACACCAACTCTTACCCTAGTATCATCAGTTACTTTTTGTTCATTCATGATACTCAGGATTTTATCAGCAGCTTTTTCCGTAAATGAAATCACTCAAAAATCACCCCTTGTAACTGCTGTAATTGCATCAATCTGTTTGTTAAGAATGTCAGTCCTACCAGGCCACTTAATCCATTCTCTCTTGTCTCCATCTTTCGCAAGATTCTTGAGAAGTGGAAGAATCAGTTCTTCTACTTGATTCATTCTAGCTCCCCACTTATCGTTGAGCTCTTCTTTTCTATCTGCCATTTCATCACTCAGAACTCTCATACTATCAGTAAGACCTGCGATCTTAGATTCTATTTTTTCTAACTCAGGTTTCATACTAGCAGTGGCTGTAGAAACTACTGCCTTTGCTGTGTCAACTTGTGTAGTTTGTTGGGCTTTGTACTCGTCTTCGCTGACCGTACTAAATCCAAAATCATTAAAGTCAGCCATTTTCTTTTTCTCCATTTACTACTGCTGGTGGTATATTATTGTTGTGAAGTTGCTGGGACTCTTTATCCTCAGCATCATCTTTATCTTTGAACCAATAATCTGTTGACTTAGCTAGCACACCAACATAGGCACCAACTAAAATATTAATTAGATCGCGATGTCCATCTTTGAGGTCTGAAAAAAACAACAAATATAACAGGATTAAAAATGTTCCAGATGTAATTAAAGACAGAGTAAATCTTGCGACCCAATTCATCTTCTTTCTAGTTTCTATTCTTTCAAATTTTAGAGCTTCCACAGGATCTTTCCCCCACAATGCTTCTTCTGAAGCATTTATCATTTCTTTAGCAGTGTTTACTTTACTATCAGTTTGTCTTGATTTCTTGATATGTTTTGGTATTTGTATTTTTGGTTTATGTATTTGTATTTTGGCCATTAGTTTTCATCCAATATATTTAACATTTTGTTGTTCTAGAAGTAGTTCTCTATTTTTTATGTGAGCCTCTTCAATTTCCTCTTTACTTCCACCAAAATATCCAACTGCGTAACCGCTCTCACACATCCATTTGTTTATGTTTGTCCATCCTCCAAACTCATGGCCGTCTTCAGTACAGTTAATCCAAAGTTCACCTAGTACTCTACCAAACTTACCTCTACTGTCTGATTCTGGACATCGACATTGAATTTCAATATCATCTCTGTCTGACATAACTGCCCAATGCACCCACGATTTGAGTGCTGCAGAGGATAATTTTCCATAAAACTTTTCTTCCAAATCTCTTGTTCGTGATTCGGGGGTGTCGATTCCGAGCAGGCGGATTCTATTGCATATCCGTACATCAAAGCCCAAATCAAAAACTGCATCAATAGTATCTCCATCAACAACTTTCTCTACAGCGGTTATATTGTAAATAAATTCACAAGGATTTTCATTTATGTATTCAGCCATACTTTAACTCCATTCAAATTCTAGTTGTCCTTTGGGCCCATCAGGCCATGAAACTTTACACACTCCTGCACCATAAGGTACATTGAAATATTTAAAGGCATCTCCTGTTTCTGTTTCATGCCTCTCTGGCTTCAAATACCAAGGTGTATCATCAAGTCGCACTACATCCTGTTCAAACCTACTCCTAGAAACTTTTGCTCTATTATCTGAAGTTGATTCGTTTTGATGTCCTCCTGCCATATTTCCTTTCTAAGTGTAGTAGGAAGGTTTTAATTCAGTTCTGAATCTGTATTCTGTTTCAAGGAAAAACCTCCCCCCAAAAACCCATCTACATTACGCTGCTAGTGCAACATAGGCAGAAGTATAATCGGAATTATTTGCGATTAAATTGTTCGATGTAGGTCATCACCCTTTTTGTTCTCTCTGATATTCTCTCTAGCAATCGAATACCCGATGGCCCCAACAACGGAACACATAATTGATGATAGTGGCCTTTTGTTTCTCAATCATATGTGCCCTTGGTGGAGCCAGCTGGAGTCGAACCAGCGTCTTACTTAGATACATTCTCAGGTCATCAAACAAATTCATTACATATATTTATGTCTCACTTGATTCAAAGGCTCAATCCAGCGATCTTTAGTTTCTTTAAACAATAATGGTTTTTCATTCTCTACTGCCATAATGATTACAATGTTGTTTATTGGGATTCCAGTTCGTTCTTCATACGCCATAGCATAAAATGCTCCCTGCATAAAATATGAATGACACATTTCCCATGTCTTTATTTTTCTAGAGGTCTTATAATCAATCACGGCCAGTTGATTGTCAAACTCTGCAATCAAATCTGTTCTACCAGCCAGCTTAAGTTCATCGGAATAAAGGGCCCCTTCTACACAGTGCACATCATCAATACAATCAAGTAATGATTCAATGGACTGAAACATTTCCACTTCGTTGGGCATTCGGCCGTCTAGAAATCCGTCTTCGTTTTTGATATAGGACTCACAGATACTATGTACGCCGGTTCCCTGACGCGAGGCTTTTGTGGAGATTCTATTGGCCTCTTCCGCTCCAACGCGCTCTCGCCACTTCTGTATACCAGCTTTGGAGAGGTTTGATAGAAGTGTGGTGATTGATATATACTTATTCCCATCGGGTGTAACATAATGTCGCTTTCCATCTACATTTTCAGTTTTCAAATCTAAGAGACTAGAAGCATAATGATTAAATTTTTTCATAATATATTTTTCAGTTTAGTGGTGCCACGACATCGTGGCCTTCGGCTGTTCCTTCTTTATTTCTTTTAGTTTATCGGTCATCCACGATGGTGGCTTTTTAGTGTGTCCAGGCGATGATATATTATCATACGCAAACGCGGTAGGTGTTGAGCCAGGAACTTGGTCAATCTTTCCACCACAAACAGGAGCTGCTCTATGAAGTTGTTTATCACAAGGTTCTTCTGTAGGCTCAGCTCTTTTAGCCATAGGTAGGAAATCCTCAAATTCATTCCCACATTTTTCACATCTATAATCATACGTTGGCATTGGATATTCCTTTCGTATACCATTCTGGTGTTCCACTATGCTTCCACACAGCAAAATTATTCTTCTCTAATATGTAGTAGTTACGATATGCCCTGACCACATCATCATCTTTACAATAATCCGGCATACATTGTGGGGGGTCTACCCATCCGTTGTCTTCAATATTCTTTGGTGCGATCTCTAGAATCTTACCAAGCTTATCCCATGTCTTGTGAACCTTGAACACATCACGACTATCATTTATTAAACCGAATCGTATAGAGTATTCTGCACTCAACATTCTGAACAAACGAAACAACCAATCATAGTGCTGTTTAGAAGAACGAGTCCAGATTGTACTAGGGTGATTTTTATGTGCTATTTTGTATAGGTCTGGATGGGCATCATCTTCATCAAGTACTCTATGAGCAGTTGATAACATCTGTGAGTATTCCAGTATCATCTTAACGCAATGTTTGTCACAGTGCATTTCTGCACAATCATCTGGGCGTTTATCCAAGTAAAATATATTCATAATTAATCTGCTGCTAGTGCGGTTGATACTTCTTCTATCAACCCTGCCTCATTTTTTGCGAAGGAATACCCCGCAGAATATGATTCGTTTATCAATTCTGTTAGGGCCTCAACAGTATATACTATTTCATAACTATCAATAGCATGTTTAACTATCTCAGTTAGTCTTTCTTCAATCGTTGTCATAATCAATCTCAATTATAGAATTGAGTGAGGAAGGCTTTCCTCACTCTTCACCTACTATTATACAGGTTTATCAAGAGCTTGTCAAGTCTTTTTTGCCTTTTTTCGCGCATGATTGAAAAAAATATGTGTATCAATCTCTGCTGTTTTACGGCGTGGGTCTGCCCATCTCGGACTACTAATATAATCCGCATGATAATGGGTTGCTCCATCCGTTATGTCCATCAAGTCAGGAGTTGATAAGACATACCTAGCAACTTCTTGTGAATCTTTCCACATTGAACCGCCCGTGGGTGGTACATCCAACTTACCATCACAATACCAACTAAATTGGCATCGGTCTTTTACTGGAAATCCATTCTTATGATGTCTTCCCTGTGTAATAACTTTACAAACAGTATTTGGATATCGTGATGAGTTCACACGATTCATAGTGACTTGTGCTACTGCTAATTTTCCAGCTGTGGATTCCATAGCTGCTTCAAAATATATATTTTTTGACATACACTCTAATTCTTCTGAATTCACCATTTGTACAACTGTAGTCTTTCCATTTGTAGTCATTTGTAATGGAGACATTATTGTTGCCTGTTTGTCAGCAATTATTGGTGGAACCCAAATTTTAGTTGTGGAGCCTGAATTTAACGTAGCAGACCACAGCGTAATCAGCCCTACTAGGGCAATGAATATTTTCATATTCCTCTTTAGATAGTGTTGAGTTAAGTATGATAGCCACTTACTTAAACTTAAATAGGAGAGTTTCGGCCACGGCGGGGAGCTCTAGCGATGCTGCCAGTTTCCCATAATTTGGGGGAGTATAAGGAGTAATCAAAATCAGAGTACCATTTAATTCCATCTAATGTAGTGGAAAATTTTGACATGGTACTGTTCCAATCCATAGTAAATTGAAAATTTTCTTCCTTAGCAAGAACAACCGAAACTTGTATCGGTACTCCGCCCTTCATTTCCAATTGCCGTAGTTCAGCTTCTACAGTTGTTTCAACATTGTCTGTAGTAACTTTGGTTAAATTGACTATTCTCTCTTCTAAACTTTTTAGGATCATGGTAGTAAATTAGGAAAAGTTTCTTTTACTAGGTTAAAAGTTAATCCTCTGCATTTTATTTTTTTATCCTTCACCTGCAGAAGAAGGTCTACTTCAGAAGGATGTATACCTTCTAAAATATCTGTAAATGCTTTTTCTCTTTTCATGTCAGTCAAATTTTTGGGGGATTGACCTTCAACAAACAAATACAACTTTCTAATATGAAAATGTAGATAAGTTGGATTTGGCTCGTCTGTGTCTCCTTGATATTTGACTATGGGGGGTGCCCCCGGCGGTAAGAGAAACTTTATATTTGGATCGAATGCTGCTTTTAAAATCTGTTGAAGTGCAAAGCAATCATATTTTAATAATAGTTCTTTCTTTTGTTTTTTGGTGCGTGCTACTGCAATCTCACCAAAAACTCTTGGTAAACTAGTTGTCATAATTAAAACTCGTCAATTACATCCATAAGGTTCTTCAATCTATTATCAATAAAATAATTCCAGAGTTGACTTCTATCACCAGCTTCTTGATTATCGTATTGATTTACTATATTTATACGAATTGATTCTGGAGTTTCCCTCAAATCAACCATTGTCTTGTTTCTATGGTAGTTTCTGAGCATGGCTTCATTACAAAATTCTTCTGGTTTTTTACCTCTCCATAGAGCCATTTTCTTCTTGGTTACAGGAGTTTGGCGTTTTCCTTCAGTTATAAGAGTATCATCGGAAGAAAGGATGTTAGGAACACCATCACCAGTATCACCTCTAATTGTCTTATCATACAGAGATTCTACAGGATCACCCACTATAAACTTTTTCTGAAGTGGCGACCATTGTCTCACTCCTTGATACTTTTGTAACTGAATAAAGTCTTTATCGCTAGAAAGTATCAGAGTAGGATTTTCTTCACAATGTTCAATAAGAACACCGATAATGTCATCAGCCTCCGCAGTATCTACGTGCATGACTTTATATGGAAAGTATTTAGTGAGATCTTCTCTCATTTCATGTAATAGTTCAAAGAGAGTTTTCCAATCCGTAATGTCATTCTCTCTATTTTTCCTACGATTTGCTTTGTACTCTGGAAATACTTTCTTTCTCCAGTTGTCTTTACCATCACAACAAATAACCATATCTCCATAATCTTTTGCAAACTGATTACGGTACATTCTGATTGAATTGAGTATTGTATGTCTTAACAGGTCTTCTTCCACAACTGGCTTACCTCTACCCATAGCCATAAAAGAACCAATCACAGTTTGACTATAATCAAGTAGTATCATTTTTCTCCAACTCTATTCGCATTTTGATTGACTCAAGAAACTGATTCCATTGATTCATTCGCATATCCCAATTGTAAAAAGTGTCAAAATATGTTTTCTGTAAACCCAATAAAACTGCTGTCTCATCTTTTCTATAAGACTCAATAGCTCTTCCAAGAATATGTGAATGAACTGCAATATGTCTCTCAGGTGCAGGTTCATATCCATACATCCAAGCAAAGTTGGCACAAGTCTCTGGAAGGGCTCCAAGATTAGGACACACAACCATACACTTTGCACTCATGGCTTCAATTGCTGAAATACAAGAGGTTTCCATATAAACCGATGGATATGCCATGATATGATTCTTGGTAAGTTCTTCTCTAATCTGATCATTAGATACTGTACCATGATAATTGACACCATCCATATCTTGAGCAGCTTTATATACATGGCGATATTGTTCATCCATGTGAGCTCGATCATATATTTTAAAACTAGAAAATATATTCAGTTCTGCTGATTGAACTTCTTCAGATTTATTGTTTTCTTTGAGATGTTTCCAAGCACCAAGTAAAACCTCTAATCCACGATGAGGTGTACTCATATAGACACAAGATATTTTGTCTTTGGGTTTATCATGTTCTGGAATAGGTTCTATGGCGTGTTGAATAACAACACCATGATCATAAGGAACACCAAGATAAACTCCATACTGATACTGTTGCCAATTACTGACAAATATTATCTTTTCAAAGTCTAACATATTCTTATGTTCTTTAAGAAATGCAACTTCTGGATCTTGGGCAAGGTCATGAGCCCAAAACAATCTTGGTTTATCTTCTAATTTCCTTTTACGAGAAGCGACCCATTGAAAATAATTCTTTAGCTCTGGGTCAATACGAGAAAATAACCACTTCTGCATAAGTTCAGTACCACCTGCTGCTTTAGGGGTTTCTTCTGGAGCAAAATCACTTTCACCGAAATCAATTTTTAATGTCATAATATCCTTTTTTTAATTTAATAAAATATCCTTTACCTCTATACCTTCAATCTTACCTTCTTGAACAAAACTTGAAATAGGAATCGGGGTAACAACTTCATCTTCTCCTTTTTTGAAAAGAGAAAATTGACCAACAATCTCTGCCGCATCATTGTGATTTAAATCATACACAAATGAAGTATTATCATCAGAACTCAAGATTAGTTTGGCTTCTCTGATTGCTGGTTTGTCTATACCCTCTCCACCTTTTGCTTCAGTTATTCCTTGATCAAATCTTGCGATAATTGCTATGAGTCTTTTTAATAACTGGTTTTCCATATATTCCTAAAAAGTTGAGTATGGTAATGACACCTTGGTTATCGGTTTTCATAGTATGAGATGAACACTGCGGTTAAACAAACTAACTGAAGGACTACTTCATTTAGAGTGTGGAGAGAAAGCGTGTTCCTACGATTACCCATTACCATACTTTAATCGTTATCTCTATTATACCATAGAAATATTTATCTGTCAAGAGAGGGCCAGGGCGCAAGAACCCTGCTTGACGCCCCCCTAAAGACTTGAATCAAATTGTTTATCGGTAAGGGCTTTAAGTTTCTTTTGATAGACTCTTACTGGCGCATTTCCATAACCCATAGTTCCATCTTCACCCCTATAATCTAATTCATCCATATCTTTAGTCCAGACTGCGTTAATATCTGGATAGAATACCCCACACGACCGCTTAGGCGTGCCGTCTTCATAATAAGCAAGTGCTACACATCGTGGTATAACCTTTGTAAGTTCATCTTGCCCAGAGAAGTAACTAATAAAATCACCAGTTTTTAAGTAATATTCAAGATCTCTAATATATACTTTCTTGTGGTCTGCCGCATTAGATGCCTTCTGTACTTCTTGTGAAGAACTCGCCCGACTTCGAGCGATTTTGTTATATTCTAAAACCAAATCTTTTGAGTGTTTAATCCATTGTTTGACACTCTTAAAAGAATACTTGTCATCATCGGGAAGAGCCAAAACAGACTTTGCTATATTCTTATAATCTGCAGGTTTCTTCTTAGCCCTCATGGCAGCAAGACGAGCTCTCATCTTCTCTCTTGCTTCTTCAGAAATTTCACGTTTCTTCTTGAGGGGTTTTAGTTTTTCACGTTTTACTACTATCTTTTTTTTAGCCATTATTTTATCTCGTAAAGGGTGTATTTCCAAGTTATCTCTTCATCAGGCTCTATATCTCTTATAGCACCTATCCAAGAATTGTCATTTTCTAATTTTACTTTAAAACAGTTTGGTGTATCTGAATGATTCCCAAACCCACCAAGCGGTGTGCGTGTAATACCATCTGGATGATTATCATTAATAACATGAATGATACCAATATAAGTTCCAGCTGGTATTTTTTTAGTAGCAAAAAGACCTAACCCAGCAATGGGGGATTCTCTTATTGTTACATAATCTGGTAGGGGTCTATATAATGGATACATAATTATTATTCAGGAAAATTTAATCCTTTTTCTTCCATATTAAAATGTAGTCGATCACGAACAAGTTGTAATATGCCATCTTTGTCTTGTTCATATTTGATCTTGTTTCGGATAAACTGATCTATATCCCAAGCGAGAAGTGCCCAATCCATTCCCCTTGAGGCTGTATCATACTCTTCTTTATCTTCTGGTAAATTAAATTCTAATATTGCTTTCATTTCTTCTTTCTTGTATCGTTTTCTCTTTCCAGTACTTACGAGGATTGCCACACATATGACAACTACACATTGCTGGTGTGTGTGCTTTTATACCTATCATTCGGGGCGTCTCATCTTGCCACCACCATTTATCATAATCTTTAACGACTTTTCGTTTCTTCTTCTCTTCCTGTTGTCTACGCCACGCCGCTGTTCTCATAGGCTGAGGCCTGGGGTCATTTCCCCCATTCCAGTAAATCTTCTTTCCTTAACCATAGTCTCAAATACATTAAATAATTTCTTACATCTAATATCATGTAATTCACTTAACCCAATCAGAACATTCGCAATATCATCTTCTGACATTGGGTCTGGATCATCCATCATGCGACTAGTTATTGATTCAAGATCGTCTTTCGTATTCCAGACGCTCATGATTTCTGCTTCTAAATTAAATCTATCGTATTTTTGTGTCATATTACCTCTATTTTAGATATTTTAGATTCATCTATTCCACCATGCTTCTCAATCACTGCATCAATAATTGAACATGGTACATATCCATAAACAGTACCACAAAGATTTTCTTCATCTTCTGCGTAGGATGTAAGCAACGATTCTTCTGTAGACGGAAAACCGACTTCAGCTTCTTCATAACTATCTACCACATCTCGTGGCTCACTATATAGGGACTGTCCTGCTTGAACAGACATTTCAAATCCATCATTACAAACTATATGAGGAGTAACAGAACTGGTCATGCCTGGCACAAGTTTTTTAACTTTTCTATACTTCTGTATAAATTCATTGATTTTCATAATTTATCTTTCTATAAAAAAGGAAGTAGGTTTGTCACCAGCTCTGAGCTTATTCCAGCTTACACCCACTCCCAATAAAAGAACCATGCGATTGTCCTTGTACTTCGATACCTAGAATCTTAGGTCTGCGAACTTCTCACGAATCGTCATCACCATTCTAGAAAGTATGCAATTGAATATCATCCTGAAATGACAGGGACTTAATTGCGACTCACTCACATAACATTCCTACCTCAGAG
>ENA-OSJC01003033-OSJC01003033.1-marine-metagenome-genome-assembly--contig:-NODE-3033-length-12260-cov-3.512517_pt1 | contig 12260 bp, 8 predicted proteins | sample MGYA00237885_ERZ534234 | MGnify/ENA primary metagenome ERZ534234 (study PRJEB26413, sample SAMN06343907) | marine metagenome | isolation source: coastal waters | place: Atlantic Ocean: West Antarctic... | reverse complement strand
TATTTTATTTTTCCTTTTAAAATTCAAACGCAAGTATTGTGATGGATAAAAAATTTTATCACTATATCCATTGTCTATAAGTATTGTTTTATATTTGGAATAAAAATGATTGTTTTCGTGGAATTCTATACTTTTTTGAGAGCAGTAAATGATTTTTTTTGGAATAATTCTTGAAAAAAGACCACATATTATTGAAATTAATATTGTTTTTTTTTTTGATATTTGAAGGTTTAGCTCGGAATGCCGAATATTCCAAAAAATTTTATCATGATATTTTTTTTGAATAAATAATGACAAAAAATTTGAATGATACATCCAACTTTGAATAATATTTGGATCTATTTTTTTTATAATTTTTCTTAAAATAAATATTTTTTTTATAAAGCTTAATAATTTATTATTTTTATTAAAATCTAAAGAAAAAATTTTTACACCTATTTTTCGTAGGTCCTCCTCATAGAAACCATTATTAATTAAAGTTATAATTGTAATATTAATTTTTTGTTTATAATTTTTCTTATATAATTTACATAAACGATATAGATTTCCTTCTGCTCCACCTTTTTTCAAACTATTTATTATATGTAAAACATTCATAAAATTACTTAAATACTTCTCCTACATGCTTTTGTTTTGAACTTAGAATATAATAATTTAGTTTTTTTAAAACTATCATTTTTTGTCTTATTTTTGAAATTGATCAAATGAAGTGATCATTTTTTTATATAACTTATAAACATGATCTACTTCATTATGTTTTATAGTATTATCTTTATCTTTAATCTTAATTTCATTTGTTAAAATTGATTTTAATTTTAATTTTAAATCATTAATATCTCCATTATTAACCAAATATCCATTTATTCCATTCTCTATAATTTCTTTTGGCCCACTTGGACAATCAAACGCAACAACAGGCGTTTTTAGAGTGATTGATTCAATTAGTACATTTGGATATCCTTCGTAAAGTGATGTTAGAATTGTGGCTTTGGCATGTAAATAATAAGGTATCATGTCTTCTATAAAACCCTCAAAGTCAACTCGATCTTCTACTCCATAATTAATTGCATTCTGTTTTAGTTCTTTTTCCAATTTACCCTTACCTACAATTTTTAAGCGTAAATTAGGAAACTCGCTTTTCAATTCTGAAAAAGCCTTGATAGCAAATTTAAAACCTTTTTGTGGTTCTAAACGTCCTACACACAACAAGTAATGCTGTTTTTCTACTACTTTCAAATCGTGTGATTTAGCATAATCCTCAATATGTTTAGCTACTGGGTTATAAATTACATTTGATTTTTTTTTTAAGTATGGATGTACTGTTAACAAATCTTCACGCATAGCATGAGACTGATTTACAATATAATCTGCTTTAGAATAAAAATTAGATATTAAAAACTTAGCTAGTATATTTGGAAGGAAATAATATATGTCTATGGAATCTGAAAATTTCACAATACCAGCTGGAAAAGCTGCTTCATTAAAAGATAAAAAAGATGGATTTGAAGATCCTGGAGGAGCGTATCCACGAGTAGAATATCAAGAACAATCATCAGTTAATGAAATTGCAAGAGGATTTAAACGTGTAAATGTCGAGCTTGGCGGAAGTGTAAAAGATATTGATTTGGAATTAAGTGATGAAAGTACTTCACAATATCCTAATTCACAAGTTAAGGAAACAGCATCAGGCCATATAGTAGAATACGATGACACTCCTGGATCTGAACGAGTAATGATTAGACACACATCTGGATCTGGTGTAGAGATGCGAGCAGATGGCACAGTGATATATGCATCAACTAAAAATACTTTAAGAGTAACTGCTAACGACGAAAAGGTTGTAGTTGATGGAGACGGTGAACTACAATATAATGGAAATTTAAAACTAAAAGTTGCAGGTGATTTTGACTTAGAAGTTGGTGGAGATTTTAATGTTAATGTTAAAGGCGATATGGAACAAAACATTACTAGAGGATTAATACAAGATATCGCTGGAAGTCATGAAGTGCAAATCATAGGTGATAAATCAGAAACAGTTGGAGGCAGTTATACATCATTAATACATGGTGATAAAAATAATATTATTAAAGGTTCATTTGCTGAAAATATACAAGTAGATCATAACTATGCTGCTGGTGGTACACTCATAATGACTGCTGAAAAAGAAGTAACTCTTTCAACTAAAAGTGCAAATATTATAGCTTCTTCACTTGCAGTATTAGGAGATAGTGGAACTATAGGTGGTGAAGATATGGTTTATTATGGTTTTGCTGCTCTTATACCTCGAGTAAATTCTACTTCAGTCCATGCTACAACAATGCATGCTACAACTTTTCATGGCACTTTAGAAGGTAATGCTAAAACAGCAACACAAGCTGGAAAAGCAGGAACAGCAGGATCGCTTGGTGCTAGTGGCGCCGCAGGAACACATACATTAAGTAACGTAGCAGGTACTAATAAAGTAACTGTAACACCAACTACAGAAGTGTTAAATGATGCATTAGAAAAATCAGGTGTAGCTATTAAGAGAGTTCACATCGATGAATTCAGTGAATTGTATAATCGATTAGATAGAACTGTTCATTATGGCGGAGTTTCAAAAGTTGATCTTAATACACGCCAAGCTAGATCTAAATTAAGAGATCCTAATAATATTAATAATGAAAAATTTATTTCAGCATTAATTGCAGATGGTACAGTGTCTCCTAATATTACACGTGTAACTCCTCTATCAACAGGAAGAATTGTTGGTGGTAAAAAAGTACCTAGAAGAGGCATTGAGCCATTAGGAAGAGCAACTAATCCAACACAATTGTTTATATAGGAATATAATATGGAAGTAATAAACACAGATTTTTTTGTAGATGCTAAATATAATCCAGTATTTCAAGATGAAATAACTAGTAAAACAAAACTTGCTCCTGGAATATCTATGGCAAAATTCCTAGGTGGTTATGGTGATCCAGTTACATTAACACACATCTTAGAAGATAACGATAGATTACTATTAGCTAAACAATATACTCTTCATGCACAAGCAATGAAAACAATAAATTCTACAAGTGCTACTAAAGAATTTAAAGATTTTAGATTACAAGTAGTAGAAGGATTATATAGACCAGAACCAGGCGAAGACTTAGATGTTAGTGACGGCGTTAATTATATGATGTCTAGAGGTTTTGCTGTTGTGTATGAGTTAATAAATTTAAAAGGTAAAACCGCTGTAGAAAAAACATTTGATCTTGCTGTATATTGGAAAGACAATTTGCAATTTGATAAACTAATATTAGATTACGATAACTATAATCCGGATTTAACATTGAACGCACAAATAATATTAATAATGCCTGAAATTATTCCACCATGGAATATAACATATAAAAATGAAGTTGAAACAAGATATAATAATAGAAATCAAGCTACTAATGAATTATTAGAAGTATTAAGAACAACATCGGCCGCATAACTGTTATAAATAGTTAAAAAGGAAATATGATGCCAATCAGAGCTTTTTCAGTAGAAGACGGAAATATAGGAAGTGCTACAATTCTTTCTAACAAAGTTGTATCTTCTAAAGATATAGATCTAACTTTTGCGAAAAAAACGTCTGGGGACATTTATAAAAAAGAAAATGCGGCTGCAGTTAAACAAGCTATTAAAAACTTGTTATTGACTAATTTTAGTGAAAAACCTTTTCAACCAAAATTTGGTGGAAATCTAAACTCTTTTTTATTTGCTCTTAATACAGATATAGACGATGACGATTTAAGAGAACAAATTATGCAATCAATTGAAATATTCGAGCCAAGAGCTAGAGTTTTAAACATAACATCGAATTTAAAAGATGATTCGCATGAAATAAAAGTTACTGTAACATTTCAAGTAATTAGTACATCTGAAACACTTACGACAGACGTGAATATAACGAGGTTAAGATAAATGGCAACAACAATAAAATCGACGCAACTTGACTTTGATACAGTCAAAGGCAGACTTAAAGATTATTTTAAACAGCAAACTGAATTTGCAGATTATGATTTTGAAGCTTCAGGCTTAAGTAATATACTAGATGTCTTAGCATATAATACACATTTTAATGGTCTTACTGCTAATTTTGCATTAAACGAATCTTTTATTAACACTGCTCAACTAAGAAGTTCAGTCGCATCTTTGGCTGAAGGTTTAGGTTATGTCCCTAAATCATATTCTTCGTCAAAGGCAGATTTAAATTTATCTGTTCTTATTAGTTCAGGCACCAGACCAACTAGTATAACTATTCCTAGAAACACTTCATTTACTAGTAGTGTTAATGATGTATCATATGTATTTCAAACTAGAGAAAGTTTTACTGCAATAGATGATGGTGTTGGATTATATTCATTTTTAAATTCTACAGATGGAACAAATATTTCAGTCTTTGAAGGAATTGAAAAAACTAAAACATTCTTTGTTGGTGATACTACAGACTCCCAAATATATGTTATACCAGACATTACTATTGATACTACTACAATTCGCGTAAGAGTTTTTCCTACTTCAGGTTCTTCATTGTTTGACACTTACACTAATATAAGCAAAGCAATTCGAATTACTAATAGTAGTACACACTATCAAATTAAAGAAGTTCCTAATGGATATTATGAGATAATTTTTGGTGATGGTTTAACTACAGGTAAAGCACCAGTAGCAGGTAATAAGATTATAATAGATTATCTATCAACTAAAGGAACAGTTGCAAATGGAGCTGCTACTTTTACTCCTTCCGCAAATATTACAATATCTGGAACTAGTTACACGTTACTTACTACAACAGAAGCAGCTGCAGCTGGCGGATCATATAAAGAAAGCGTAGAATCTATAAGACAAAATGCGCCTATTGCTTTTACATCACAACGAAGATTAGTGACAGCAGAAGATTATAAAGGTCAGATTTTAGCTAATTATGGAGCATATTTAGATGATGTTACTGCATACAGTGGTGCAGATAGTATTCCAGCAATTTATGGAAAAACTTTTATTGGATTAAAATTTAAAAATGCAGTAACTGCTGATACTCAACAATCTGTAAAAGATACAATTCAAACTGAACTTACTGATAATATGGCTATAATGTCAATAACAACAGAATATGTTGAACCTATAACTACGTTTTTATCAGTAAGTACAACCTTTAATTTAGATCCGGATCTAACTGGTTCAACTTCACAATCTTTAGAAACCAATGTACAAAACACAGTTAATAATTATTTTACTACTAACTTAGGAAAATTTAATAAAGTATTTAGAAGATCTAATCTTCTTACTACCATCGATGCAATTGATCCATCAATATTAAACTCTAAGATGGCTATCTTTATAAAACAAAGTTTTGTACCAACAGTTAATTTATCTCTTGCGTATACTATAGTTTTTCCAGTTGCATTAGCTGAACCAAATGCTTTAATTTCAACATTTAGTTCTACACGATTTACTTTTAATTCTCAGGCATGTGTAATAAAAAATAAACCAGGAACTACTAAATTACAAATAATAGCAGAAGATGGAACAGTAGAAATTGATAATATTGGTTCTTATAATAATGCATCAGGCGCAGTTACTTTAACTGGATTTAAACCTACAGCATTTGAAGGAGCTGCAATATCATTATCTGTAACTCCTGCAAATCAAAATACTATAAGACCTTTAAGAAACTATATTATAGAAATAGATGTTGCAACCTCATCTTCAGCAGCAGTTTTAGATTATCAAACCACAGCGGTAAGTATATAAATGTCAATTAATTATCATAGTAAAAGAAGATTAAAATCTTTTCAAAATAGAAAAGTAAGAGAAGCTTTACCAGAATTTTATACTAGCGAGTTTCCAAAATTAGTAACTTTTCTAGAAAAATATTATGATTTTTTAGATTCTGCAGACGGCGCTCATGCGTTTGGTCATGACAATCATCAGTTATTTGCTAAAAAAGATATTGGAGAAATGCCAGCAGATTTACTAAATAATTTAGTAACAGAGTTGGGTGGTGGATTAAAAACGGGTGATAATTTTACTAATACTAGATATGCTTTAACAAGATTAGCTGATTTAGCTAGACTAAAAGGAAGTAGATTTTCACTTGAAGAATTTTTTAGATTGTTTTTTCAACAGCGGGCTGAAGTTGAATATGGTAAAGCATCAATATTTAAAGTTGGAGAAGCTACTAGTCAAATTGGTGTAGATTCCATTAAATATATACAAAATAATGACATATATCAAACATTTGGTTTACTAATTAAAACTGGTATTTCTGTTGATACATGGAGTGAACTATATAAAAAATTTGTACACCCTTCTGGTTTTTATTTTGCAGGACAAGTTGTATCAGACACAGAAGCATCGGTATTTCCTTCTGCTCCACTAGTTTTAGCTGATTCGTCGCCTGGTCCTAGTGTTATCTCTCAAGCAGCTATAACTATGGCAACACCATTCATACAATTTACAACATTGATAGACTCAGCTGATAAATCAGTAAGATCTAATTTAAATGAAATAGTAAGCGATTATCAAGGGTTAACTTTGGCTCAATTAGATACAACTTATCATACATTAAAACAAGTTATAACACCAAACTCATTTACTTTTGATGATAGCAGTATTAGAGATAGTGATGAAACAGGCATAAACGCAACTCCAGATTTCTCAATTACATTAGAAACTATGGATAACCAAATATTCACAAGACGTGTAACTGACTCGTCTTTCTAGTATAAATAACACTATAAGTAGGATAGAAAATGACAAGACAAAATATTAATATAGGTACTAATGCAAACGACGGTACAGGCGATACATTACGTAGCGCTGGAACTAAAATGAATGCAAATTTTGAAGAAATTTACACTCAACTTGGTGGTAATAGTTCTAATCTTAGTACATTAGTTAAACTCAAAGATTCTGCAAGTACTGGTGTAGTTATATTTGAAGGAACTAGCGCCGATTCGCATGAAACAAAATTAATTGCAATTAACGCAACTGCAGATAGAACAGTTTCTATACCAAATGCAACAGGAACTATAGTTTTTAAAGATACAACAGATATATTAACAAATAAAACTTTAACATCACCAGTTATAACATTACCACAAATTAACGATACTAGCTCTAATCACAAATATACATTGATTCCTGGCGAGTTATCTGCTAATCGTAATATAAGATTACCAGTTTTAGGAGATAGCGATACTATAGTGTTTTCAGCATTGGCTCAGACATTAACAAATAAAACTTTAACATCTCCTAAAATTGGTACATCTATAAATGATACTGCTGGTGCAGAATTAATTAAGTTTACAGCAACTGGAAGTGCAGTTAATGAATTAACAATCGCTAATGGCGCATCTGTAGCAGGTCCTGCATTATCTGCAACTGGAGGCGGAGCAAACTTAAATATAACACTTGCATCTAAAGGTACTGGATCTGTTAGTATATCTAAAGCTGCATATGGAGCTTCTACTATAACAGCCAATGGTAATGCATCAATAGCAGCAACTTTAATAATATGTAACAAATCATCGGCATTAGCTGTAGCTTTGTTAAACGGTACAACAACTGGTGAATTTAAAATCTTTTCTAATAAAGGAAGTGGACTAGCCACGGTTACACCAGCTAGTTTTGCAAATGGAACTTCATTTGCATTAACAACTAATCATGCTACTCAATGCATCTGGGACGGAGCTAAATGGTTTATGTTAAATGGTGCAGATTCATCAGATAACGGTATAAGTATAACTTAAGGAATATAAAATGACGGCAATAATCACAGACCCATTTAAGAAACAGTTAGTTCAAACTATATTTCAAGAAGTTTCTTTTCCAGATTCAGCTTCAACACATAAGTATTATCTAGGAATTGGTAAATCTGAGCAATGGAATAATACAGAAACAGTTCCTGCTGCAACAGACACACCAAGAAGTATAAGAAATGTAAGAGCCGGTCTACAATCAATTAAATCTGCAAATGATGTTACATTCACAATTCCAAGATATAATTGGTCTTCTGGTGGAATATATTCAGCGTATAGCGACGATCTTTCGGCTATTCCATCAAATAGTTATTATGTTTTAACCGAAGATAATCAAGTTTATATTTGTTTACAACAAGGCAAATCATCAACTGGCGCACCTAGTACTTCTACTGTAAAACCAGCTGGAACAACTAATAAACCGTTTAAAAGCGGTGATGGTTATGTTTGGAAGTTTTTATATACATTGAGCGCTGCTCGAGCTAGTAAATTTCTATCAGCAAATTTTATACCAGTCGAAAAGGTATTGTCAGCTGCGACTTTAGGACGTTCACACTCTGTATTAGAAACCCAACAAAAACTAGTTCAAGATTCATCGGTTCCTGGTCAAATAATTGGAATTGCTATTACGAGTGGCGGAAGTGGTTACACTGGTGATGCACCCACAGTAACTATTACTGGTGATGGAGTTCGTGCTGCAGCTACTGCTACAATTTCAGGTGGAGCTGTAGTTAAAATAGAATTAGATTCAAGTACTGATAGCACAATGGCGATGGGACAAGGATATAATTTTGCAAGCGTATCCTTTAATAGTGGTGCTGCAACTGCAATAGTTATTATAGGACCTGATAGTGGAATGGGAAATGATCCTAGAGACGAATTAAAATCTACATCATTAATGTTTAATACTAAACCTGCAGGTATTGAAGATAGTAACTTTATAGTAGGACAAGACTTTAGACAAGTCGCTCTTATCCGCGATCCTAAAAAGCATATTGCGGATTCTGATTTTACAAATGCTAGTGGTAAAGTTTTATCGTTTTTAAAATTAACAGCAGCTGCTAATACATCTTTCTTAGATGCGACAATAACAGGTGGAACTTCAGGTGCCAAGGCTATAATTGATGAAGTAGATAGTGATAGAATATATTTTCATCAATCTGAATTTACTGGATTTAAAGCTTTCGGAGAAGGTGAAGCAATAACTGGTGGTGGAACTTCAGGAACTTTAGTCGCAGCTGGAGTAGATGGCGATGCAGACGCTTTTACTAAAGATGATGTAAATAAACTATCCGGACAAATATTATATATAGAAAATAGAGCGCCAGTAACAAGGTCTGCTAATCAAACAGAAGATATAAAAGTTGTGATAACACTTTAAGGAAATAAAATATGGCTACTACACTTACAGAAACCGTCTTTAAAACTACATATAAAGATGATTTTGCCGATAGCGCAGGATTTCATAAAATCTTATTTAATTCAGGTAAAGCATTACAAGCTCGTGAATTGACGCAATTACAATCAATACTTCAAAATCAAATACAAAGATTTGGTAATAATATATTTAAAGAAGGTGCAGTAGTTAAACCAGGTGGCGCAAATATAAATCCTAAGTATGAATTTGCTAAATTAGACACTACAACTAATACTCTTCCAACTGATACTACTTCTATAACTACAGCAGCAAGTTCTGCTAATCTTTTCACTGGTCAAACATCTTCAATACAAGTTAAAGTGTTACAAGTTGTTAGTGCAACTGGTTCAGATCCAGATACTTTATACATTCAATATATGAATACTGTTTCTTCTTCTGGAACTACAACTGTGAGATTAACACCAGGCGAAGTAATAAACAATGGAACAATTAACTTAACAGTACAGTCAACTAATACAGCTGCAAATCAAGCAACTGGTGTAGGAATACTTGCAACATTAGCATCAGGCATATATTATGCTAGAGGACACTTTGTATTCACTGAAGACCAGTCGAAAGTTATTTCAAAATATTCTGATAATAAAACAACTAATATAGGATTTAAATCAGTTGAAGATGTTGTGTCAGCAATTGACGATAACTCATTATTTGATAATCAAGGAGCAGCACCTAATTTAACTGCGCCAGGCGCCGATAGATATAGAATTAAATTAACAATAGCAGAAGAAGCTGACATTGACTCTGATGAGAACTTTATTCATGTAGCAACTATTAAAAAAGGTCAAATATTTAGTGCAATAGACGCTAATAGTTCTTACAATATTCCAGCTGATGTTATAGCTAAAAGAATAAATGAAAATTCTGGTGATTACATTGTAAAACCTTTTACAGTAAAATTTGAATTAGATTCAGCTACTACTCATTTAAATTTAGCAGTAAGTCCAGGAACTGCAATTGTAGATGGCTATAGAGCAGCTACTACATTTCCTACAACTCTGCGTATAACAAAACCAAGTTCATCACTTGAAATTACAAATGAAGTGACACCAATAGATTATGGTAATGCTATTGTAGTTAATACTGATAGTGCAGGTGCAATTGATGGAATACCTAATATAAACACTTTTCCGGCATTGAATCTTAGAGATGGCCACAATTATGCTGGATCAACTATTGGAACTGCAAGAGTTAAAGCTATAAATCATTTTGAAAATAAACTTAAATTTCATATGTTTGATATTCAATTGAATAGTGGAAAAGCTTTTAGAAATGTTAAAAGTATAGGAACAGGCACTTCTGAATATTTTAATGCAGAATTAGAAAATGGTAAAGCTGTTTTAAAAGATCCTTTTAATAATACTTCTTTATTTCCTGTAGGTAAACCTAGACCTAAAGCAATTACAGATATTTCGTTTGCTGTACAACGTAGATTTACTGCAACTGCAAATGGATCAGGCGCAGCTTCAATAAGTTTATCAGCTACTGGAGAAACATTTACTAATGTAAGTGATTGGATTATTGGTAGCGATAGTAGTGTATTATATCCAAGTGCGTTATATACTAATCCATCAATTGGTGGTAATGGAGCAACCGCTTCGTCTATAACTTCTTTACCAGCTAGCGCAGCCGTTGAAATATTAGCTTATGTTAATAAAAGTCAACCTTCAATAAAAACTAAAACTTTAACAACCAAGACTGAAGTTTTAGCAGGAGGAACATCTATAACTTTAGGTAAAGCTGACATATTTGATATAACTGAAGTAATAAAGGCAGGTGATAGCGCTACTTCACGAACTACAGTATTTAAATTAGATAATGGTCAAAGAGATAATCATTATGCTTTAGGAAAAATAAGTCTAAATCCTGGTTTATCCGCAGTTGATAGTTGTCAAATAAAGTATCGTTATTTTGAGCATGGTGTTTCTGGAGACTTCTTCGCAGTTAATTCATATAATGGTCAAGTTACTTATGATAAAATACCAGAATTTACTACATCTACAGGCAATAGAATTAATTTAAGAAATTTCTTAGATTTTAGATCAGTCATGGACGCGTCATCTACATTCGCTACCTCAGGCTCCGGCGCTAGAGTAATTGAACTTCCTCAACCTGGAACACTTATTACGAGTGATAATGAGTATTATTTAGGACAAGCTGGCAAACTTGTAATTAATAGAGAAGGTATTATAAATTTTGTTCATGGCATGCCATCTTTTACACCAGCTACTCCAAATAGACCAGAACAGTCTTTAGGGCTGTATGATATTAAAATGGGTGCAAATACTGATAATGATTCTGATGTATCAGTTCAAAAAATTGAGCATAGACGTTTTACTATGAAAGATATTGGAAGATTAGAAAAAAGATTAAGCAACCTTGAAGACGTTACAGCTTTAAGCTTATTAGAAGTTGATACTAAATATTTTCAAACACTAGATTCTTCTGGTAATGATAGAGCTAAATCAGGATTCTTTGTTGATAATTTTGGTGATCATACTTTTACTGATACGCGAAGGATTACTGCTGGGTATAGAGCAGCCATTGATCCTGTAGAACAGCATATGAGACCTGCATTCTTAGAAGACAATATAAGATTATTGTATGATTCTGCTGCATCAACTAATACTATACGTAAAGGCGATAACGTCTATATGGAATATGATGAAGAACCATATATTAATCAAAACCTAGCTACAAAATTTGTTCATCTTAATCCTTTTGCTGTAATTATTTATGAAGGACTAGTTACACTATCTCCTGCTTCAGATGAGTGGAGAGACGTATTACGTCTCCCAGATAAAATTATTCATGGTGGAACACGCCTTGCAACTAATAACGCTAATAACTGGAATAATTGGTCATGGAGTTGGTCTGGAATACCTGTAGAAAATTTACAAGTAGGATCTAGTACTAACACACAAAGCGGTGTGGTTAATAGAGTTGTGAGTGAAGAAACAATATTAGATTTAGTTGAAGATAGAGTTTTACAAACTGCGTTTTTACCATTTATGAGATCGCGTAAAGTGCATTTTAAAGTACAAGCA
>ENA-OSJC01003026-OSJC01003026.1-marine-metagenome-genome-assembly--contig:-NODE-3026-length-12275-cov-3.094934_pt1 | contig 12275 bp, 11 predicted proteins | sample MGYA00237885_ERZ534234 | MGnify/ENA primary metagenome ERZ534234 (study PRJEB26413, sample SAMN06343907) | marine metagenome | isolation source: coastal waters | place: Atlantic Ocean: West Antarctic... | reverse complement strand
GGAGTGAATTAACTTTAAGCAAGATAGAGATTCAGGCCCTCTGTTGACCAAATCACCGCAGAGCCAGAGCTTATCTTGATCAGGGTTAAACTTTATCATTTCCAAAAGAGAATTAAACTCTTTGTAGCAGCCTTGCACATCGCCTATAGCGTAATTAGACATTTTATTTATTTGATTAACAATTCTGATATTTTTACAAAATCTTCCACTCTTAGGTCCTCAGGCCGGTCTGACGGATTGATATCTAAATTAATGAAATCTTCCTTTCCTAGAATATCTTTTAGAGATTTACTTAGCATTTTTCTTCTTTTAGAGAAAACAATTCTAGTCACTTCTTGCAGTTTAATTGCAATTTTCGAGTTGATATTCCTACCCGGAATAGGGGTTAGTTTTACAAAGATACTTTCTACAGAGGGTCGTGGCTTGAAGCTTTCGGGCATTATGGTAAATAGGTTGGTAACTTCAGTCATGTATTGAGTTAGCACACTTAATCTGCCGTAGCTTTTTTTCCCTGGTTGAGAGAATAAGCGTTGGCCAAATTCTTTTTGGAACATGTAATGCATGTCTGTGAAACGTTCAATGTTTTTAAAACTCCATAAAACGACAGCAGAAGATATGTTATATGGAAGGTTACCCAATACTCGTAATTCAGAAGGCTGGGAAAGAAGGTCCATGTTAAAATTTAATATATTTTCATGATGAACATTAAAGTTATTTACATTTTGTTCTAATATCTTGAGCCCTAACATTAAATCTTTATCTAGCTCCACCGCATCAAGATTTTTAACTTGAGGAATTATTCTTTCAGTCAATACACCTTTTCCTGGCCCAATTTCTAAGAAAGAGTCTTCAGAGGCTGGCTTCACATAATTTATTAAGTCTTGAAGGACAACCTCATCTTGCAAAAAATTTTGGCTTAAATTTTTTTTTGCTTTATGCATTTTCATCTTTAGAAGACAGATGCGCTGCCAATGCAGCTGCTTCAATCATGCTATTTTCATTAACTTGATTTTTCCCTGCCATGTCGTAGGCGGTTCCGTGATCCACTGATGTCCTAATAAACGGTAATCCAAGTGTAATGTTAACAATTTCTCCAAAACCTAAAGCCTTTATTGCTGGAAGGCCTTGGTCATGAAACATAGCCAAGAGGGCATCCACTTTCTCAAGGTCATACTTTTTTATAAACGCCGTGTCTGCAGAAACTGGCCCAATTAAGTTGTAACCCTCGTGACTGAGTTTTGAAACCACAGGCTGAATAATTTCTTGGTCTTCAGAGCCGATATATCCACCATCTCCTGCATGAGGGTTCAGGCCTAAAATTTTGATGCGAGGATTTTTTAAATTCCAATTTTTTTTCAAATCAGAAGCAAGTATTCTTATGCATCCTTCAAGATGTTTTTGGGTAATTAAATTAGGAACTGCAGCAACAGGAACATGTGTGGTTGCCAAAGCCACTTTAAATTCACTGTTAGCTAACATCATCAATACCTTCGGCGTCTCCGAAACTTCTGCCAAGACTTCGGTATGACCTTGAAATGATATTCCGCCCTCGTTCATTATTTCTTTGTTGATGGGTCCTGTGACAAGAGCATCAAATTCTTTGATCATAGTCAAACGTATAGAGTCAATAAATGATTCCATGACGTAGCTAGCACAGGAAGGGCTTGGTATACCTGGTCTTACTGGATGTATTAACGAGTGAGGCTTAACCCAAAGGCATTTATCAGAGAGATCCTTTTCATTCTCTCCGTTATAGACCTGAATATCAGTTTCTATACTGAGTAATAATGACCTTTCTTTTAGAAGGTCTGGGTCTGCAAAAATTACAGGAGAGTAATCAAGCTTTTTTTTTGATCCAAATGCTTTAATGCATATATCAGGGCCTATGCCGGCTGGATCTCCAGAAGAGATCGCTAATTTTGTCATGATGAGAGCTTTATCTCCACATACGCCTCAGCTCTCAGCTCTATAAGAGTGCTTTGCAACTCTTGCTCGAACTTCCTTTTAAAGATTATCTGATAAGCTCTGTTTTTTTGCTCTTCACTGCTCACGTCCTCATTTCTTCTATTTAGGACTTCAATGATATGCCACCCATATGATGATTTTAGAGGTTCTGAGGTCTCACCTATTTCCGTCTTATTAAGTACTTCTTCAAAAACAGGATCATAGTCACCATCTTTGCTCCATCCAAGCTCACCGCCATCTACTTTCGATCCTGGATCCTCGGAGAACTGCCTGGCTAGCTGCTTAAAATCTTCACCATTTTTTAGTCTGCTGGAGATATCATTAATCAGGAGTTCAGTTTGATTCTCTGTTCTAATTTCAGAAGATTGGACTAGGATATGTCTTGCCAAAGTCTGATCTTCAAATTTAACTGTGTTGCCTCTCTTTTCTGCAAGATGTATTAGGTGAAAGCCCGCCCCACTTCTGATGGGCTCTGAAGTCTCACCCACTTTTAAGTTTTCTACTTCCTTTGCAAAAAGGGTGGGGAGTTCAGCTGGCGTTCTCCAACCAAGACTTCCGCCTTCTAAGGCATTTTGATCAGATGAGTATGTTGTCGCTAGGGTTGTAAAACTCTCACCTTGTCTATTTCGGTTTAAAATTCCAAGAGCTTTATCCTTTAACCCATTTATAGATTTTTCTGAAGAATTTGAATCAACCGAAATGAGTATCTGTTGCACACTGTATTGCTCGGCAAGCTCAGTCATGCCTTCTTCAGAGTTTAAGAAATTTTCTAGTTCTTGTTCAGATATCTCCACTCTGCTGCCAACTTTTCCTCTTTGTACTCTTTGGATAATTAATTCTTTTTTAACAGTGCTTCTAAAATCTCTGTAGGAAGCTCCCTGACTTTCAAGATTTCGTCTAAATTCTTCTAAGCTTAAAGAGTTCTGAGAGGCTATACCGAGAAGAGTTTGGTTTAGCTCGCCATCATTTATTTTTATTCCAGCCCTTTCGGCTATTTGCATTTGAATTTCTTCAATAATTAACCGATCAAGAACTTGTTCTTCAAGCATGCCTAGTGGAGGTAAATCTCCCCCACTTTCTTTAATTCTTTCTACTATCTCTTCTACACGCTTATTGAGGTCTGATTCCATCACAACGCCAGAATCAACTACAGCTATTACTCTGTCCAGCAACTCTATCTTTGCTTGAAGATTTAATGAAGATAAGGTAATTAAAAAAATTAATGCCAAGCCGTTGAGGAAACTTTTCAATTTAGTAGTTATATTTTTCATGTTGTGTGTCATTGTCTTCTTTGTTACTTGGTGATGCAATTAATCTAGCAAGGTGGAAGAAATAACTTCTGATATTTCTTCCCCAAACCTACCTAATTTATTGAATTCTATAAAAATGTAAATGTTATCTCTTAGTCTTATTGGGTCATAGCCTTTTGAGATGGCAAAATAAGGGTCTTGGAAGTCTTTTCTCCAAGAAAAGTAGTCTTGTTCTTCCCATTTTCTTTTCATCATGCCTACTTTTAGACAACAGTTTGAATATTGAAAACCGAAAAGTATATCTTTAGATGAATTGCTTTCCATGTCTCTAACAATTTTAGAGAAAACAGATATATTCTTAGAAAGAGCCCACTCTGATGAAAGTTCGGTGTAATTCACTGGATCATTTTTGTCTGCCCAATTAACAGTTTGCAGAAGGTCATGAGGCCTCCTGAAAGAAGACCTTAATTGAATGGATTTGTTTTCAGCAGGCTTGTAGCTGAAGTTTAAAAAACCTGAATTAACTTTGTTATTTCTAGAATCAAATTCAGACATTACAGATACTCGCACGTTTTTTGATAACGATGCTTTGTACTCAAAAACCAAAGGAGATTGATTGTGTAAAGCAAGGTTAGTGGTGGGGTTCTTTTCAAGGAAATAGGGCCTACCAAGGGATAGCTGGCTGTAGTAATGAGACACTTTAGACGAAGTGAAGTGCTCGAAGCCCACAATAATTCTGTCTCTGTCAAAAACTTTATCGAGGCCTGAATACCAATTCTGACTATAAAGATTATGGAAACTTTGACTTTGCAGTTGGGCATCAAGGGTGGGGTGTGAAAAAGAACCTTCATCTTTAACATGAATATATTTGATTCGTGGAACAAAAGACTTCATGGATAAAATATCATTTTTTTCAAAAAAAACTTTGTACTCAGAAGAGAGCCACGGATATGAGTTATTAACGGAATGTTGACTAAATTCGTATTTTGTTTCTTGAGAACCGGCTGCAAATATAAATTCAGATCCCCTAAGTACTTTCTTATATGAAATTTCCGGATGGAAAGTGGAACGTTTTATTTCTTCTAGTTGAGCAGGGCTAGTACGCACTTCGTTTAACTTAAAGTTTTCATATCTTGAAAGTATGGAAAAAGTTAAATTCTTTTTCTTCGTTAAGGAATTAAAATAAATTGAAGGGCTAGATTTATAGCCTTCCAAGGCAAATGGACTGAGAGGTTGGGACTCTTTAAAAAAAATTCCAAAATTAACCTTTTCATTTTTCCAGAAAATATTTAATTTTCTTTGAAGGTAATTTTTCTTTGAAGAGCCAGTTAGATTGTCATCTATATCTCGGAAATATAAATCATCGCTCACATCTTCATATTTAATTTCTGAGAATAATTGGTTGTTGAAATTAGATGTATGAACCAAAGATCCCCTCCATCTTCTTAAATCCGCACCTGTTTCTACTTTATATTTCCTGTCACCATTCAAAGAATTAAGCGATATTTCTCCTGTTGATGAAGGGTTGAGATATCTAAAATTAAAGCCGATTCCTTCGCCACGTTCTTCGATGTACCTGGGTGATAACGTTAAATCATAGTTTGGAGCAAGATTAAAATAATAAGGAAGTGCTATGTCAACTCCGTCTTTGCCTTGTTTTAGGCTGGGTGTTAAAAAACCGGAGAGTCTCTTTTTTCCTATCGGCGTCTGTAAATAGGGGATATATAGAATGGGCACATTGCCTATTTTAAATTTCAGGCCCCTAACTATCGCTTTGTTCTCTTTTTCTATTAAAGTTATTTTCTTTGACGATATATCCCATACGGGGTCATCAAGAGAGCAGCTATTGAAAGAGGTATTTAATAGCTCAATATTTCCAGACTTGAGTATCTTTAAAGTCTTCGCTTTTCCATAAACACTATTTTGAAACACAAAAGAAGAGCTTTCTAGCATGAAGGTTTGTTCGGAAAGGTTTGCTGCCAAAGTTTTAGAGCTTAGCTCTAGATTTTTAGAAAGAACCTTGACATTGCCTGCTAATTTAAAACTTTGATTTTCTTTGTTGTAAGTTGCCCTGTCGCTCCAAAATTCTAAAAGATTTGTTTTTATGTACACATTGCCTTCTAGTTTTAACTCCCCATTAGGGCCCGTTAAAATATTTTTAGCATCTATGGTTTTAAGTAAAACTTTTTCCGGTTCAGACAGGAGGTTGATAGAAAAAACAAGACACAAGGCAAGGCGGGCTATGATTTTTTGATACCTTTTAATACTTATCATTATTTTATTAGAGCAAGAAATTAACTCAAGGTTCCAATAATTGGTCTCATTAGACCATAATGTGTAAAAGGATTAGTTAAAATAATCAAATGAATGTAATGAAAAATAGTTAAAGTGGAAGAAGCTAATACAGAATTACTCGGATGGGCCAATCAACAGTTTGCTGATTTAGGAAGAGAGCCCTTGCTGAAGATTTATACTCTCAGGCAAGAGGCTAGTTTCAGAAGTTACTATAGATTAAGTTCAGGCTTGGGTAGTTTCGTTGGTGTGTTTTCCCCACCTGATCAAGAATCAAATCAAGATTTTATACACTTTGCTGAATTCTTTAAAAATAATAATGTGCGTGTTCCAGAGATTATCTGCAGTGATCCGGTAAGCGGGTATATGATTGTTGAGGATTTTGGAGATAAGCTCTACCAGACTGAGTTGAGTAGGCGTAATTATCTTGAACTCTACTCTGCGGCCTTAGATGAGATCATCGCCATTCAATCCTGTCCACTCGACAACTCTATGAGAGTTTTTACAAAAGAAATTGCGTTGCAACAAATGTCTCTATTTAGAGATTGGTTCTTAGAAGCTTTTTTAGAAATGAAAATATCAAATGATGATCTGGAGGTTGTAGAAAAATCCTACCAGATAATTTTAAGCTCTTTTTTTGACCAGCCCAAAGTACTTTGTCATTTTGACTTTGAGTCAAGAAATTTAATGGTACTTGAAGACGGCTGTGCTGGAGTTCTTGATTTCCAAGACGCAATAGTAGGTCCTATTTTTTTAGACCCTGTATCACTTCTCAAAGATCTAGATCATGCGTGGACCGACCGTGAAATAAGTGGCTTATTAAATACCTACTTGCTTAAAGCAAAGAAGAAAGGATTACTACCGGATGTTGGCGAAGATATGTTCATTAAGTGGTTTGATTTTGCTGGTATGCAAAGACAACTCCGTATTCTTGGTGTTTTATGCAGATTGCACTTAAGAGATAACAAGTCATACAGGTTGGTGGACCTAGAAACCACATTAATTTACATAATCGAGGCTTCAAAGAAATACGATGAGCTGTCAAGGTTTGTTGTATTCTTAGAAAGCAAAGTATTTCCAATGTTAAGAAAAAAAATGACAAGCATTAAATGAAAGCATTTATTCTTGCAGCCGGCAAAGGGTCAAGATTTAGACCTTTTACTTTAAATACGCCTAAGCCTCTTTTTAAAATTAAAGAGAAGCCATTAATAGTTTGGCATATTGAAAGACTCCAGGCTGCTGGATACAAAGAAATAGTCATCAATCTCTCTGCTCTAGGTGATCAAATTAAAGCTCTATTGGGAAACGGTTCAGAATATGGAGTGGAGATACATTATTCTGAAGAAGCTGAATTGCTTGGTACCGGAGGCGGTGTGGGTAATGCTTTGTCCCTCCTAGGGAAAGAGCCCTTTATCCTTTTAAGTGGAGATGTGTGGACAGACTTTGATTTTGGGGGTTTATCTATGCTTCCAGACAGCCTGGCTCACATGGTACTAATAAAAAACTTACCCAATTCTTTGAAAGGTGATGTAGTTCTGGAAAAAAACCTTGTTAAAGAGTTAGGGCAAGACGTTGGTTTAACATTTTCTGGAGTTGCCTTAATTTCTCCATCTTTATTTTTAAACATACAAAAGAAGAATTATGGACTTTGGGAGGTCCTCTTGCCAGCGGTTAAAAAAAGACAAGTATCGGGAGAGCTTTATGAAGGAATAATACTTAACCTCAACACCTTGAAGGAAGGAGAAAAATTAGACGCCTTATTGCGTGAGGAGTAAGCTTGTTTAAAATTAATGAGATAAATGGCAAAACAAGACTACATAATTTCACCTTCCATCCTGTCTGCGAACTTTGCTAGGCTAGGAGAGGAGGTTGATAATGTCCTGTCCGCTGGCGCTGACTGGATACATTTTGATGTAATGGATAATCATTATGTACCTAATTTAACTATTGGACCAATGGTTTGCAAGGCCTTAAGAAGCCATGGAGTTAAAGCACCAATAGATGTCCATTTAATGGTTAAGCCGGTAGATTCATTGATAGAAAGCTTCGCTGAAGCTGGTGCAACTTATATTACATTTCATCCCGAAGCTTCAGAGCATGTTGATCGTTCATTGCAGTTAATTAATTCGCTTGGTTGTAAGGCGGGGCTTGTTTTGAATCCTGCAACATCATTGAGTGTTCTGGAAAATTGTTGGGATAAGTTAGACATGGTCTTATTGATGTCAGTTAACCCTGGGTTTGGAGGGCAAGATTTTATTCTTCCAGTTTTGGAGAAAATTAAGAAACTTCGCTCAGTAATTGACGCAAATGAGAAAAATATTAGACTTGAGGTTGATGGAGGCATCAAACTGAGCAATATCAGCGATGTTGCATCTGCAGGAGCCGATACTTTTGTTTCAGGTTCGGCTATTTTTACCCAAGAGAATTATCATGAAACAATTTCTAAGATGAGAGAAGCTCTGTCTGTAGAAAACTAATTTAAGTGGTCATGAAAAATAAAATGCCTGTCTCTCGTGAGATATTAGCTGATATGGAGACACCCTTAAGTGTTTATAAGAAGTTAGCAGATGGCCCTTTTTCTTATCTATTTGAGTCCGTAGAGGGAGGAGATAAATGGGCAAGATACTCTTTTATAGGTTTGCCTGCAAAAAAAATTATCAGCCTGTCTGGGAACCTAATTGAGATAATTGAAGATGGAAAAGTGACCGATTCAATAGAATCCAATGATCCGTTAAAGTTTATAGAAGATTATCAAAAAAAAGTAACTATTGAAGAGGTGGAAGGATTGCCTAAGTTTAATGGTGGTCTCGTGGGTTACTTTGGCTATGATTGCGTTCGTTATATTGAAAAAAAACTTCAAAGCTCTCAACCTCATGATGAACTAGGAACTCCTGATGCTTTATTTATGGTGTCCGAAGAGGTGGCTGTATTTGATAATTTAAAAAATAAATTACACCTCATAATTCTAGCTGATGCTGATTCAGATGAACAAATAAGAATGGCCAATAAAAGAATAGATGAATTGATTAATCTTTTGCAAGAACCTCTTCCTGACCAGGCCCTATTGCAACCCAAAGAATCTGTGAGCGAATCAGATTTCCTTTCTGGGTTTGGAGAAGAAGAGTTTAAATCTGCTGTGGTAAAAGCTAAAGAATACATAAAGTCAGGTGATGTAATGCAAGTGGTTTGCTCACAGAGGATGTCCATACCTTTTACAGCTGACCCTATTGCGCTTTACAGGGCTGTAAGACACCTTAACCCGTCTCCTTATTTATATTATTTAAACTTATCTGATTTTCATATAGTAGGGTCCTCCCCTGAAATATTAGCCCGCTTAGAAGATGGAGAAGTCACCGTAAGACCTATAGCTGGAACAAGACGCAGAGGTCATAATGAAGAAGAAGATGCTGCCATGGAACTTGATATGGTCTCTGATCCTAAGGAAATAGCAGAGCACCTAATGCTGATAGACCTTGGCAGGAATGACATTGGAAAAGTTGCCGAACCAGGAACGGTTGAAGTAACAGAAAAGTTTGGAGTGGAGAAATACAGCCATGTGATGCACATGGTTTCTAACGTTAAGGCTCAATTGAGAGAAGGTCTCAGCGCCATGGATGTCTTTAAAGCAACTTTTCCAGCAGGAACAGTTTCGGGTGCTCCTAAAATAAGAGCAATGGAAATAATTGATGAATTTGAACCTGTTAAAAGAGGTATTTATGGCGGTGCGGTTGGCTATCTTTCTTGGCAAGGGAATATGGATATGGCGATTGCTATCCGAACTGCAGTAATTAAAGACCAGATGATGCATATACAAGCAGGGGGAGGGTGGGTAGCCGATTCAGATCCGAAGCTTGAATGGAAAGAATCCTTGAACAAAGGAAGAGCTATTTTCAAAGCAGCTGAAATGGTACAAGAAAAGTTGGAGAATTAATTATGTTGCTCATGATAGATAATTACGATTCTTTTACTTACAACCTTGTTCAGTATTTTTGTGAACTAGACCAAGAAGTTCAAGTAAGAAGAAATGATGAGATAACTCTTGATGGTATTGAGAACCTGAAGCCTAAATATTTGGTAATATCACCCGGCCCTTGCACGCCTAAAGAATCAGGCATATCAGTGGAGGTTATTAATCAGTTTAAAGAAGAAATACCTATTTTGGGTGTTTGTCTAGGGCATCAATGTATAGCTCATGCATTCGGCTCTGAAATAGTAAGAGCAAAGGAGCTGATGCACGGAAAGCTGTCCCCGATTATTCATGATAACTCTGGGGTTTTTCAAGGTATGAAGAATTCGTTTGTTGCAGCCAGATACCACTCATTAGTAATAGAACCGGAAACTTTGCCGGTAGAATTCAATGTTAATGCTTCAACAGAAGATGGAACAATAATGGGCATAAGTCACCAATCACTACCCTTGGTTGGGTTGCAGTTCCACCCTGAATCTATTGCCACTGAACAGGGCATTAATTTGCTAAGTAATTTCTTAGAAATTTATAAGCAATGATAATAAAAGAAGCGCTTTTGCAAATAACAAAAGGTAAAGATATCTCTAAAGAAGAGATGTCTTTGGTGATGCTAGAGATTCTGGAAGGGAGGGCAACAGACGCACAGATTGGAGGTTTGTTAGTCGCTTTAAGTATAAAAGGTGAGTCAATTGATGAGGTTGTGGGCGCAGCGACTGTTATGAGGCAGCTATCAGAAAAGGTCAATGTAGATTTTAATAACTTAGTGGATACATGCGGAACAGGGGGCTGTGGTATTGGAATTTTTAATGTATCCACAACAGCTGCATTTGTAGCAAGTGCTTGTGGAGCAAAAGTAGCAAAACATGGAAATAGGAGTGCAACCCGAAAGAGCGGGAGTGCTGATTTATTAGAGCAAGCCGGTGTGTCGCTTATTTTAAGCCCGGATCAGGTTGCTCAATGCATCACAAAGACAGGAGTGGGGTTTATGTTTGCTCCTGCTCATCATGGTGCGATGAGACACGCAGCAGGGCCTAGGAAAGAAATGGGTATAAAAACCATATTTAATATTCTAGGCCCCTTAACAAATCCGGCAGGTGCCCCTCATCAAGTCATGGGTGTTTATGATAAGAAGTGGTTGAGACCAATGGCAGAAGTCCTTAAGGAGCTTGGTAGTGAGCATGTTTTAATTGTCCATTCTAAAGATGGGCTGGATGAAATAAGTATTGCAGAAGAAACATACGTCGCTGAGCTGATTAACGGATCTATAAAGGAATACATAATTCACCCTGAGGAGTTTGGGTTTTCAAGAGAGCCTCTTGATGGTTTATTAATCAATTCACCCCAAGAAAGTCTTAGCTTAGCAAGAGACGCGCTTCTGGGTAAAAATCTAGCAGCTTCTTCTATGGTTGCAATGACTGCAGGTGCCGCACTTTATGTATCGGGCATTTCTTCTAGCCTTGACAAAGGAATTTTAATTGCAAGAGAGTCAATAGAAAGTGGAACGGGTATGAAGAAACTAGAAGAATTAGCTTCTTTTAGCCGATCTTTAATATGAACACTTATTTAGATAAAATTCTAGAGTCTACAAAAGAGACAGTTGCAAAAAGTAAGGAACTGAACTCTTACCATTCCTTTTTACCACAGATTAAAAAACTTCAACAGACAAGAGGTTTTGTTGCAAAGATTCTAGATAGAGACAGGAGGGGTTTAATTTCTGTCATCGCCGAATCAAAACAAGCTTCCCCGAGCCAAGGCTTAATTAGAGAAGATTACGATCCAACAAAAATTGCTCAGTCTTACTCAGAATACAACGCAACATGCATCAGCGTCCTTACAGACACAATTCATTTTCAAGGTTCTTTGCAGCACCTACAAGACGTTAGATCATCAGTTAATTTGCCTTTATTGCGTAAGGATTTTATTGTCGATGAATATCAAATATATGAAAGTAGAGCATCAGGAGCGGACTGTATTCTATTAATTGTTGCAGCCTTGTCTGATTCACAACTTCTTGAATACCATCAGCTAGCTTCGGAGCTTGCACTAGACGTTTTGGTTGAAGTTCATGACGAGGAAGAAACCAGAAGGGCACTAGACATAAAGCCACAATTTATAGGAATTAATAATAGAAACTTAAAGACTTTTGAGGTTGATTTAAGTACCACTAAAAAATTATCAAACCTTATTCCGGATGAGATCTTGTGCGTCTCGGAGAGTGGAATCAAGACAAAGCAAGACATAAGTCAGATCATAGATTACGGAATAACTTCTTTCCTGGTAGGTGAATCCTTTATGCGAGCCAGTAATCCAGGGTGGGAATTGGAAAATCTCTTCTCACTGAAAGGAACTTAGACAAATTTTAAGTAGCCAAAGTACATTCAACAAAAAGGTATTGAGATAAATGCTCTCATACAAGAACAATCTATTAAGCCGCTTAAGGCTTTGTAAGAACCAGAACTAACGACCTTACTAAAGTAAGGTCGTTAAATCCGATAAGAAATTAATGAACTAAGTTCATTAATTCAAAGAACTAACTAGCTTCTTTCTTTCGCTTCGTTAACTCTAAGATCTCTTCCAGAAAAATCATTTCCGTCTAGAGCTTCAATAGCAGCAGAACCGCCATTTGAATCTGTCATTTCAACAAAACCAAAACCTTTTGAGCGACCTGAATCGCGATCGGTGATGATTCTAACTGTTTTGACGTCTCCATACTGAGCAAATAATGCTTCAATTTCTTCTTCTGAACAGGTCCACGGTAAGTTTCCAACATATAAATTCATTATATTTTTTCCTATGTAACT
>ENA-OSJC01003025-OSJC01003025.1-marine-metagenome-genome-assembly--contig:-NODE-3025-length-12278-cov-10.099008_pt1 | contig 12278 bp, 9 predicted proteins | sample MGYA00237885_ERZ534234 | MGnify/ENA primary metagenome ERZ534234 (study PRJEB26413, sample SAMN06343907) | marine metagenome | isolation source: coastal waters | place: Atlantic Ocean: West Antarctic... | reverse complement strand
GGTATTAAACTCTTCATCATTAAATTCAAACATTCTAGCCTGAAGTTTAAATACAGGAAGGTTGCTGAGTTGATAGAAAGGTGCTTCATGTTCTACAAAGCTAACTTCAAAGAATGTTTTAGATAGAGGAAGATATATTAAATCTCCTTCCATAGGTCGTTCACCGTTTATATCAGAGTTAAACATGCCTACAGTTTTTGACCATGATCTACGAGCAACAATGAATGTTACTTCGTCTCTAATCTCCATACCAAACTTAGCAAAGATATTACCTTCGCCTTCAAACCCTTCAGTGTTTTCAATAAACATTTCAACGACGTTGGCAGTATTAAATTGTGATTCAGCGTCCTCACCCAAGATAAAATCGCGCTGCATAATCTTGCGTGGAAGGTAGTACACGTCCTGACCGTACATCTTTATGGACTCAATTATGATGTCCTCATACATGAACTGTTCAGTTGATACTTTTGGTGAAAAGAATACATTAGTTGGCATGATTTATCCCACGTAGAACTCAGGAGGCATCTCATATTTGAGTTGCATTTCTTCTTCAATAGCATTGATCTCTGTTACTGCATCGTCATATATCTGACGGCCGTTAAGAGTAACACCACCAGGAAGTTGCATACCTTCAAACTTAATTAGGTTTGCGCCCCACTGTTGCTTGATTAATGACGTTGTATATCGTTTTAAAAGCATATCATTATATATTTCAGAATGTGTAGAAGGATCAACTATGCGATAAGCGTCAACTACAATGTAGTCATTAAGTGCTAGATCTGTTTCCCAATCAATATCAAGGAACAAACGATTCATATGACGACTGAATCGCATATGTTCAGGACCATTCATCATCATATCCATGGTAGCGAGATATGATTTAGTTTGTGCAAAGTTAGCAAGGTTGCCACTAAATCCTAAGGCATACATGTCATTGAGATGCATTTGATAGTTTGCATTAAACATACCACCACTCGCACTATTATCATACAACGGGAAAATCCTTTGTACTGATAAGACTGCATCAGGCAATGTGATGTATTCGTTTGTAATATCTGTTGTAGTTATCTGATGCTTATGATATACTTTATATATTGCATCAGAATGATATTCTTGGTAGAATTGCAGAGCTTCATCAACGCGATCAGAGATTTGATCTTCGTCAACGTTGATTTCAAGTACTGGTGCTCCGAGTTTGCGGAGACAGTAATCGATTAGTGTCTGTCTTGAGTTTGGAGCTGCCATAAAAAAATAGTCCTACAGATTGTGTTTCTATAAGACTATTTATATACTTTTAAAACTCGACTATTCTGGTAATGCTGAGGCTGCGTTACGTTGTGCTGCGGTCTGCACATTAGCTGCTAATACCACAGCATCTTTGTCTGCTGGGATACTGGTGATGCTAGGGTCGGCAGTCATACGAGCCACTTCCATATCGTAGATTTCATCAATAGCTTGGCGGCATCGGTTGTGTACTGCGTTCTCTGCCCACTCTTGAGGTGACTCGGCAACGTAGGCCAAACCTTTTTCTTGTGCTGCTGTAAGTGTAATTGTAATGTTCATTAGTTTGTCCTTTGTTATCCTATTAAGTGGCCTGAGAAATAAGAGTCACCATCTATACCTATAGAAGTGTCACCGCTAGTTCTTACGTTACAATCTACATAGTCATTTGCGCTTAATGATAAAACTTGGCTGACATGTCTATTATTATATGAACCTATTGCTGAATCTAAATCTCTTCCTGCCGTAGTAGACCCATTTTTAGTCATAGTAAGATATACGTAGTCGCCAGAAGCACTATCAATACGAATATTTGCATTGAACTGATAAAATCCACTAACGGGTGCTACAAAGCGGTAATTAGTTGTGTCAAAATTATTACCATTATTAAAAAGAACACCACCTGAATTTTGATTTCCAAAACGAACTACTTGTACTCCTGCTGCTGCGTTTATACCGCTATAAGCATTTACTGACATACAAAAAGCTGGCTGCAAAGGCTTGGTGACTATGCCAGCAGCATTAATATTCATAGCAGTAGTCCAGCTTATCGCTGCGTTTGCTGAACCACTTGGGGCCACGTTAAAATTAATCGCACCATTAATTAGTCTTATTAACGCTGCTGTGTTTGTAGTTATATATTTGTAGGCAGAGTTATAATACGAATTACTAGCAACAGTAGTAATAATGTTACTACCCGATTCCCACGCACCTATTGATGCAGTAGCTCCGACTTGCACCCCACTTGCTGGTGTAGCATTATTAGCTGGCGTTACACCAACACCCACGTTGCCAGTAAATACTGGACTAGCAATGGGAGCTTTGGCAGCTAATGATAAATCTCTTGCCTTAGTCATAGCTTACTCTCCTACTAAACTTACAAATGCTGGGTCTGCTTCTGCAAGACTAGGCCAGCCATGTGTTACTTGATTTACTTCATGGTTAGATGTGTAAGTCTCAGGCCCGTATGTTTCAGTACCATCCTCTGCTGTGTGCTTAACTTTGTAAGTACCCACCATCGGTGTGTTTTGATAAGCCTTGATTTCATCTAAGTCAGACAATGCAGCTATGTCAGATTCTTTGGTATCCATCATTGTGTAGATTGCTGTAGCGTGTGTGGCTATAGCTGTGGGTACTGCTGTGCCACCTTTAGCTGCTCTACTCCAGTACCAATCTATATATGATTGCAAAGAACCAGCTTGAGACTTGACTGTACTTAGCATATTGTTTTTAAGATGATCCACATCTTTAGATAGAGATGCGTATGTACCTACTATTTCGCCATTAACCTCAGTGCGAGTTAATACACCATCGCTGTAATAGCGTGAGTCAGGGCGCACTTCACTGTAAGGCTTAACGCCAATAGCTGCTAGTTCTTCTTTAGACCATAATACAAAGATATTGCGGGGATATTGAACATCCCCAATCGTCAAACCTCTGGCCTTGTTTACTGTAAATCCTGTTTCTGTATTACCAACGAACCACATGTTATTCTCCTGTGATTGCCCTGTTAGCGAGCGTTTGTGTGTTTAAATGGATTTTCTGCTATTGCGTAAAAAATGTACGTTCTTGCAGCGTTTAATCCGTTGTCATTTGATCTAATTTTAAAACCATTGGACAGAAAATCTACTTGACCTGCCCATCCCGTTGTTTCTGCTGCGGATGATTGCGGCTGTAGTAGCGTGTCATTAGGATTTATAGAATCTCTTTTACTGTCCAACAATACCCATGTGTTTCCAGCACCCGTATCTTTTATTAAAAGAAATGAAACTGCAAAACCGCAATGCACAAACGTACCATCAGTAGAAGAAGTATTACCTGTGTATGAACCGACCTTCGAGTAGGATTCAACTGAGTGGAAACAGTAGGCAATTTGGGCATCACTAGCACCATTTGTAGCACCACTCGTACCTACACTGAAAGTTGTACTATTAGCAGAAGTTACCTCATTAGCATCATTAATAAAGCCATCTGTTGTTTGAAGCAATAATTTATTACTGCCATAGACCAAACCCCCCGCAGAGCCATTAAAACTCCAGCTTGAAACGTCTATCCTGTTTTTACATATAACTATCTCAGGCGCAGATGACAAACCATGCCCAACTGTAGCGTTGCTACCAGTACCCGTATAACTAACAATACTAAATCCAGCATCCACGTTAGCAGACACAGTAGAAATAGTAGACCCACTAAAATTAGAAGACCCAAAGGTGGCATTAGTATTTACTGCACCACCCATACCAGAGTGAACTGAACAGTAGTAATACAATGCTGGCGCACTAGCAGCTACAACTATTTTTGTTTGAGTTGAACTAACGTGAGTCACACCTGTTGTGTATTCTGATCCACCACCATGCGTTCCATTGGCTGTAGTGGAGAATCTAAAGGGATGTGCTGCTGGATAATTAAATGTATAAGTACCACCTTCTTGTAAGTTCAGAGTTGCAGCACTTGTGCCGAACCCATCAAATCTATACTTGTTACCGCTGTCGCTAACTACTGTAACTGTATAAGTTTTTGATGGTGTTGCACCGCCAGCTTTCCAGTTCCATGAAACGTAAGTTCCACCCGACTGATTCAACGCACTTGCGGCATCTAATGTAAATCCGTCACTGTCAAAGGTTTTAAATAATCCTGACGCGCTAGCATCAGAATTTGTATTATCAGACGCTAAATAAACACCATTCCCCCTGACTGAATCTAATAGCCTGTGACTTCTTGTTGTATTTCTTTGCTTCGCCCATAGCCAATCGGGGGTAAAACCAACGCCTGTAATAGCGTGTGTACTAGAACCATTACCCGTATAAAGCACCGTATTAAAGTTTTCACTCGGAATCACATCAACCGATGGTAGTGATTTTGTGCATAACGCTAAGAAGCCCGTAGGTGGCGCATAATAGAAGTCACCAATGCCGTTAGCGTCTTGGTTTCCTTGTGGGGTTTTGTTGCCTGCGAATGATGAGTCAGCACCAAAGTTAGCATTGTAATCTTCGTTGTCATATAAAGAAATGCTAGGGCTTAATGCTGTTGTTAACCCTGTTTTTGCAGGATTAGCTGACGTAGCAGGATTGCCAGAATTAAACCATGTGCCATTTTTTCCTGCATAGAATTTACCATTGTCCATATCCAGCGCAAGAATCATAATATCCCCATCTGCAAATGAGGAACCATATGACGAGGTAGATGCTCCCGTTCTACTATCTCCATCACTTGTTGCAATGTTGACACTTGAATTTGTTTCTGAACCACGGCTAGTTAAAGATTCGGCTGCTGTTGAAACACCAACAAAACCATTTCCAGCATCCGTGCAAAGAATTTCCCAATACCATTTTCCACTGTCTGCAAAAAAAGTTGAACGAGTTAATTTAAACCCAGACGAGACATTGAGAGCAAGGTTACCCTCCGAAAGTGTATTTCCTCCATTGTCCAAAGGATTCATCACAGCAAAGTTGTTAGTCGGACTATCAACCATCACATCACTTTCAGTCAAGCCACCTTCGCTAGTCCAATCGTTGTTGTTGCCAGATTGATCGTACCAGTATGCGTATTCACGGGTGTCGGCAAAAGCCATGTAGATCATCGTTTTGCCACTCTGATTCACTTCTGCGTCTGTCGTAATTATTTTAAAACCTGTGCTGGTAAATTCTAAAATATTAGAGTTTGATGACTCAGAATCATTATTGTTAGCAAAAAGTCTATGGTACGCAGGGTTGTTCGGGTCACGGGTGTTATCTAACATATACCAGCGATACGCAGATTCTGTATTTTTAATCATGACAAAAGCTGGAGTGAAACCTGTGGTGATTACATTTGATGTAGAATTATTTCCAGTGTATGAACCAAACTTACTGTAGCCTGTGACGCTGTGAAAACAATACGCTACAAAGTCGTTTGATGACGCGTTTGAAGAGCCAGCAGTGCCAACGCTAAACACTGTAGACGAAGGGGCTGTATTTTGAAAATAAGTAGCCCCCGTATACGAGGCATTTGTTCTGTTTAAATCTATATAATTATTGCCTAAAACAGTAAACTGAGAATTCCAATTTTTGGAACCATCTTCTCTGTTTTTCAAAATGACAACTTGAGGCGCAGATGACAGCCCATGTCCGACTGTGGCGTTTGAACCTGTGCCAGTGTAGGTGACTATGGATTGACCATAGGCTTGATTAGCCCTAACGCTAGAGTTTATAGTACCAGACGTATTAGAGGCTGTTGTGCTGCCCATGTCCCAGTTCCATGCAACGTATTGTCTGCCATTAGTATTTGCGTCACCACCTCCCCCGCCACCATCTAAACTAAACCCATCTGCTTGCCACCCCGCAAAACCATTTGAGGTTGTTGATTCCGCAGTAGTCGCGTTAGGCACTAACCTAGAAGAAGCACCCCTGACTGTATCGTATAGTTGATGATTACCCGCAGTGCTTCTGACTTTAAACCAGCTCATATCTGGAGAAAAACCTGTCCCGCCTATATACTGTGACGTACTCGTTCCCTCATAGGTCACTGTAGAAAAACCTTCAACAGAATAGTCCTGCTCAAAGGGCAGATAGAAACCATTGGTTCCGTATGTGCCAGCGTACCTGCTAGGCAACCATTCGCCATAATCGCCTGTCTCACCAAATGAATCAGGTGTTAAGGCTTGTCCGTCAATGAAGTTAAATTCTGCTAGGTAAGCGTCTAATGAACCTTCACTAAACTCATGCTCTACTGCGCTATTAAATCTCAAATCTTCATTTTGGCTTGGGTATGTAGCTGTGCTTAATGTTTGTAAAACACCATTAGCGTATATTTTAATTCTATTAGAACTGGTGCTTTGAGTAGTATCAACAGATATTAAAAAATGATACCAAGAACTAGAATCCCTGTATAAAGCATTTGTTGTACATGTGACATTTGTACCATCTTCATGTCCAAAATACCTAATTTGATTACCACTTGTAAACTGGATAGCATCGTAATCATTTCCTGCGCTATACGCCCTAATCACATTTTCAAACCCACCTACTCCACGCTTCATCCAAAAACTTATAGTAAAAGTTTTTCTATTAGAAGCACTAGCTGGCGTTCTAGTTAATGATGAACCACGACCATCATCAAACCTAAGACTCTGCTCAATCTCATAGTCACCGCCAGCACCGCTAGCACCTAGTAATTGATTCTCATTTAAGACGCTCATTATTTCACGTCCAGGCTTGCGACTGCGTGAATGATTGATGAACTGGCCACGACGTAATCAATGCGATCAACTGAGGATGCCGCTGTAGATAATACCGGGGCGGTGCCGCCAGCAAATTTAAAGTTTGTTCCATACGCCAATGTTCTCGACCCGGTGCCATCCTGGGTGATAAAAAACGAGCCACTTTGCCCCGCCACTATATTAGTCGGATTTGCCAGGGTCCTATTTCCAGCCAGGGTGACTGAAAAATTATTGGACAATGCCAGGTTTGTCGCAATGCTGGTTGCATCGGTCAAGGCTGTTATTTGTCCACGCTGCCCGGCGGTAAATGTTTGTGCCGCTGACAATGTTGCATGACCCAGGTTATCCGCTGCCAAACTGCCAATCGTTATCCAGGCATTGTTTGCCGCATTACGTTGTTTGAGCAAATTGGCCGTTGTATCAACCCACCACATGTGGGCAAACTTGTCGCTTGGCTCAGATGATGAACTGTTGTTACTCGATATTGCACCCAAAATGGTGTTTAATTCAGCGCGAAAAGCCGCGCCGCTTTGATTCGCTAAAACATAATCTGCATTAGACATTATGCAATCTCCTGGGCTGTAACAGATAATTCTGAAATTTCGATGTTGTATGCTGAATCGTTAACGCTCAACACTGCTTTAAATTGGAATGCTCTTTTGTTGTACTCATTGACGTTCAACAATTCCCACGCTGACCAGGTGGGGTTTGATGCCGGGTTGTCGACTGTGTGGCGAACATAAACTTTGCAATCGCCGTTCGCGGTATTTGTGCCATCCCAATCAGCCCAACTGTCAATACTGACCGACCGGCTATCCACTAAATCCAGCGGTTGAGTAACAATTGATTTTATATGACGTTTTAATTGCTGGCGTTTAACTGCGCCGGCATCAATGCCCGACGCAAATGTGTAGGTCCCGTTTAAATCAATTCCCGCGTCGCCAATGTCAAACAAAACCACACTGTCAATATCGGCCCAAGAATCAATGTTATTTTGACCCTCTAGTTTGATAATGCTGCCTAGTTTTATCACATCGTCAAAAGAGCCAGGGAAGTTAGGTTGCGCCTGGACAATACCAACAGAACTGAACGCCTGGACCGTATCGCCCAGGGTAGTAACCGATGTAATATCCGATTGAATACCGCTTGAATCTGTGGCGCGAACTATATACGTCCCTGCCTGGAAGGGTAAAACGGCCACTGTGGCCGTGCCATTCAATATTGAATTACCCACCGACACACTATTGGACCAGCCAGCATTTGATAATAAACTTGAATGTCGAACCTCAATATAACCGCCGATTCTCACATCAATGTCTGGGGATTGGTCCCACGTTAAAATGGTTAGACTTGACACGTTTTGGGCTGAAAAATTGGTTAACGCGTTTGGCTTTGCCGCAAGGCCAAATATTTCGATTAGTGCCGTTTGCACCCAATCACTTTTTGCGCCCAGGGCGTTAATTGCCCTTATTCTGAAATAGTATTTTTTTGGGGCAATGTCTAATATTTCCACATCGGTATCGGATACTGTTCCACCATGTAGGTATATTGTGGCGCCATATTCTTTGTATTGGATTTCATATTGGTTAACAAATGCGTCATTTGCAGCGGTCCAATTTAACTCGACTTTGGCTTTTACACCGGCGCCGTTTTTAGTAATGTAAAGCGATTCGCTGACCGTTGGCATCCCTGGCACACCAACCAAAAACGGGTCTGGTAAATTAGTGTCCGGGATATTATCCGCTTCCGTTTTAACAGACCAAGGATAAATCGAATCTTGGTGTTCTACCAATGATATGGCCACCGTGCCGTCTGAATTAAGCGTTAATTTTTGGACCCTAAACGGCTTTGCGGTCCACCCTGGCGTCGAATGGGTGACGCTTACAATGTCTGCTACCGACGCATTTAACGCCTCGCTTGTGGCATTAAACGTCACCATTAACGCATTTCTTGAACGCTTCAATGCAATGCTGGCAATGTCCTGGGCGCTGTAAATATTGGTCGTGCATGGAAGGTCCATATTTTTGACCAACTCGACGCCACCATCTTCTAACAAATATTCGGTTTCTTCTGCACTTCCTGCAATGGGGTACTCGATTTGGTTTAGCTGCCAGTTCGCCGATGGGTCCGGGAAGGTTGCAACAATTCGGTTAAACTTCGTCTTTTTGGATTCGCTGCGAATTGATATGCCGCCGATAATGTGCGACTCATTAAACGCAAATGTGGCGCTTCCCTGGTCCTCAATAACCAATCCATATTTGCCCTGGCTATAGGGCATAATGCCGCGCATGGAGGATAAAATAACTTTGACGTTATTAATTAGGCTTTGGCCAGTATTTATAACTGCGTTACAAGTGAAAATCTTTTGGTTTGAACTGCCAGTATAAGATGTCACCAGGGCGTCGCATTTGTTAGCTGCTGTATTAAATAAAGTAGCGTCAATAAATGATGCTGCCAACCCTTTGCCATATCGTGAATTGGTCAAATAATCACGCAAACACAATGCCGGGTTTGAACTGTTGGCCACGGTCGCTGTAGCGCTGGTACGGCTGTCGTAAACCTTTTTACCCTGCACCACTGCATGAACTGTTGGAATACTGCCAAAGGCGTCCTGGTCCCATTTGAAGCGTATGGCCAAATAAGCAACACCACTTAATTTGTGCGCGCTGGTCCAGCCAATGTTTGCATTAACCAGGGTAGCATCTGCCGCCTGGCCATCTGTCCCAGTGTATTTGTTAATCGTGAGTAAGCCAGAATATTTAGAATCCGTGCTTAAAATATCATTTATATACACATCACCAATGGAATGGATTTCTCCCTCGCTTAACGCCAGGACCATGTATAAATAAATATTATCTGAGCCGCTGCTAGCAATAAATACCCTAGTGCCGCCCACTTTTCGCTGGCCATAAATCACGGGAATTGTCGCAACATTTGACTGCTTATTAACCAAAACCCCTTCATATTGTGCGGCTGCATTTGCCTGGTCGTCAAATTCTGGTATTTCAACAAACCATGAAACTACGTCGCCAATTACATCGACTGTCACGTCGATAATGGATTGTCCGATTTGGCCAATTGTGCCAATCGTTGTGCCTATCGGGTCACTGAAAAAATCGCTAAACCAACCCATTATGCGCGACCCCATTTCAAATCTTTTACGGTGTTGGGTGCAAACTCAAAGCCTAGATCACCAGGGAAGTAAATTTGCTGGCTGTTGTGATTAGTTCTGCGTCCGGCTTTTTTGTCAAAATCTGCCCAATGAGATGATGCCGAAATCACGATGGTGCTAGTATCGTCATTATCTGAAATTGAAAAACTTTGAATTCTGCCATCATAAATGGTAATCGGCGCACCAATGATCGAATAACTGTCACTTAATAAAACCCGGTTAACCGTTATCTGGCGATCAATATATTTTTGGCTTAATAAAATGCTAATATATTCTTGACTGACACCCGATAAAGTAACACTAACCGCTCCCACTTGAACTTCCGACGTTTCGGTGACGCTAGATATGCCTTTTAATGCGCTGCTGCTGTTGTAGGTATCGCCAGAATAAACCAAATTTTGTGGACACTCGGTTAAAAAAACAGCGGTTTCAAAGTCGATCTTTACCAGGTGCGCCATTATAAAACTGTCTTTTGCTAGTTCGGCAATGGTCGCGGAATTTATGGGTCTGCTCAAGACAAAGCCTCCACAAAGTCGACTTCGTATTTAAAGAAATTACCGGCGCCCAGTTTATAACCCTGCACATCATTCGCCAGGCGAACCGTAAATGGCACGTTTGAATAAGTGACTGTATGCGACGTTGTGACGGCTGTTATTAATGCTGGCGTAAAGGCCATTACACCATTGCCAGAGCGGTCGGCGGTCAACATATACACTTTGTTATGGCCTGAGAATTTAACCACGTCACCGGCTTTTAGGGCACCTGTAAGCCCCGCAATTGTCACCGACTTAGCGCCCAGGGCTGCCGCCGCGCACGTCACCGTGCCACTGGGGTTGCCGCTGCTGGTGCTTATTTCTGTCGGTGTTACTGTAAACACACCATGGCGACCTTCTAGGGCCACGACATAAGCAAAAACCGGGTTAAATTCGCTTCTGGTTAATGGTGGATACGTTGCGGTGAACGTCCACTTTTGGCCACCAATCTTGCGGCTTTGCATCCGGCCGCTGACTGTCTCAGAAAATAAAGTCGGGCTTTCCGATTGTAGATTTATAGCGTTAAACTTTGGGCTGGTTGGATAACTCATGCTAGTGCCGGCCTCCCGCGCTCATTTAGTGACTGATTAATTATGTTCATTAACGTGCCACGCCGTTTGGTCAATAATTCATCAAAGCCGGCGGTGTCATTTGCCGAAATATTGATGGTGAAATTGCCCCCACCCATTTGGTCATTGGGAACAATAGTGCCAGCGGTATTAGGAACAAAAAGCTCCCTACCTTGCTCACCCACAATGTATGGGGAAGAATTTGCACTAACAGGTCCACCATTTGCCCGGAATTGAGTGGAGCGAATGGCCTTTACTTGGGCATAACCTTGCAATGCTGCTGCTGCGGCAAGAGCAATATTTAAAGGATATGGGGCAGAAGCTAAAGCTGCGGAAATACCTTTATATGTATTCACCAATGCGTCTTTTATTGCAAAAGCCTTGTTTAATGCGAATGCCGCCTTGTAATGGCTCCCCAATGCGCTTAATGTTTTTCTTCCCTCATCCTCTACATCACCAAAATCTTTTCTGCGTGAGTTTTCCAGCATTCGTGACGATTTCCTTTGCATCTCAAAAGCTACTCCATACGCTGCGCTTTTATCTGCATTTTCAGCGTCCAAACGATTCCTGTTTAACTCAAGCATTCGTCGGTCATGGTCCAATTGAAATTCAAATTCGCGTGCAAATCTTTCGGTGCCGGTTGTCCCGGTCACATCGACCAAGGTTGTTTCGTTGGTGGTTATATCTGCACTAACATTGCTGGCCGTTACTTTTAATAACTTGGCTTCTAACTGGTCCAGCGACTTCATGGTGGGCTTTACGTTAAACAGTTCAATATCTGTAGGGGCGCCAAGAGTTTGGCCAGTGTCAATTAATTCTTGCAGTGCTTCTTTTTGCATCTGATAACCCAAAATGGTTTTTTTTGCACTTGTTAATGTAGAGCCTTCAAATAATTTTAAATTCCTAGTGGCGTCTAAAATTAAATCGTCATAATCTTTTATTTCGTCTAAAACTTTTGATGTGGTTTTTTTATCGCCAAACATTTTTTCATACGCGTGCGAAACACCGCCAAGTTTATTGGATAGGCCGATAATTGAATTACTGATCGCTGCAAAAGATGAAACAATCGCCTTGGTGGCCGAAACAATATTTACCGCAATGTCGCGCGAAAACTGAGCGATACCACCAGAATCATTAATTTTCATCTCGACAAAATTACGCAAAGCGTCGGTCGCTTCGGTGATTATTGGAGCCAGGGAAGCGACCACCCGGTTAAAGACGTTGCCCAGGTATGACGTTAAACGCAAAATGGCGTCGTTAGCGTCCTCAACGCCTTGTATAAGCGCGCCCGACATTACTAGGCCCAA
>ENA-OSJC01003024-OSJC01003024.1-marine-metagenome-genome-assembly--contig:-NODE-3024-length-12284-cov-7.024085_pt1 | contig 12284 bp, 10 predicted proteins | sample MGYA00237885_ERZ534234 | MGnify/ENA primary metagenome ERZ534234 (study PRJEB26413, sample SAMN06343907) | marine metagenome | isolation source: coastal waters | place: Atlantic Ocean: West Antarctic... | reverse complement strand
TTTGTAATGGGAATGCTAGGTCTTATATTTGATATTACTATTCGAAAAATTATTGTTAAAACTATTCCATGGCGTGGAAAAGGTTAATGTGAAAACTTCTCTTCTTAAAAAAGAAATAATTAAAGTTTTTAAAAAGTTTGGCTTAAATAAAGATCATGCTTTAATCTCAGCTAATGCATTAATTAATGCTGAATTAGTTGGAGCTTATGGTCATGGTTTATCAAGACTTAAGATGTATTGTGACCGTATTTCAAAAAAATTAATCAATCCAAAACCTAAAATTAGGATTAAAAAAATTTCTCAATCAGTTTCCCATATAGATGCAAATAATAGTATTGGTTTTGTTGCAGCAGATCTTGGAATTAAAACTGCAATCAAACATGCTCAAAAAACTGGTATAGGAATGGTTGCTATTAAAAATAGTGGTCACTATGGTTTGTCAGGATATTATGCAGAACAAGCAGTAAAGAAAAATTTAATTGCAATGATTTACACAAATGCTCCGCCAGCAGTAGCTCCTCATGGAGCTTTAAAAAGTTTATTTGGAACAAATCCTATTTGTTTTGGAACCCCTACTGGTTCAAAAATTCCTTTTATTTTAGATACATCAATCTCAATGATTAATAGAGGTAAAATTAGAGTAGCAGCAAGAAATAATCATAAAATTCCTGAAGGAGTAGCGTTAGATAAATTTGGTAAACCAACAATCGATGCAAAAAAAGCTCTTGAAGGCGTTCAACTTCCAATTGCAGGCTTCAGGGGTTCGGGTCTTGCTTGGATGGTTGATATTTTAAGCGGTGTTTTAACTGGAGGTAATCATGCAGGGCGCGTTAAAGATCCTTTTGATGATTTTTCTGGTTCACAAAATATTGGACATTTGTTTATAACTTTTAAAGCAAATTTATTTCAAAAAAATTACAATCAAAGAATTAAAGATAATATTAGAATAATTAAAAAACTTCCTAAGATTAAAGGTGTTAAAGAAATAATGTATCCAGGACAAAATAAGTTTAATCGATATAAACAAAATCTAAAAAAAGAAATCTCAATACCGGATATTATTAAAAAAGATTTAGAGACTTTAGTAAGTTAGATACGTCAAAGCACTTATTGAAACAAGTACTGTAGAAAAGATTATTGTTGCTTTAACTCTTTCTTTTTTTTTCTGATCTATTATTCTTTTCTTAAGAACATCAACATTTACTCTTATTGGGGTCGCAACAATTTTAGATGCTATTACTAAGTTTTCGTTACTCATAAATGCTATTAACACCTGTTAGTTAAAATTTAAATAAAAGAATAGCTCAAAATGGGTTGACTCTGTATTTTACAATGTTCAAATTGGGTTTTTTAAAACATATGAGAAAAATTCCAAGTATATCCAATGAAATTGATGAAGATAAAATCTTTAAAATTATCAATAAAAATTTTAGTAAAATAGCACCATTTTATTATGAATTAATGACTAGTTGGCTTATTCGTTCGTATAATGTTTTTCAAGATATCGATAAATTCATAATTTTAATCTACTTCATTAATAAGGACTTAGTGTTCTTTAGAAAACATGGATTAATAATTGATTACGATACATTTTTTAAAGATAAATCAATAGAAATTCCAAAAATAAATATTAGTGATATTTCAAATGATCTTCAAATACCTAAAGAAAGTGTAAGACGTAAAGTTCAAGAATTGGAGAAGGCAGGAGTAATTAAAAAAACTGGAAAAAAGATTTTTGTAGATAGAGCTGCATTTACAACAGCAAAACCAGAACAGACATTAAAAGAATTTAGCACCTTAATTAATAAGTTTAGTGAAATATTGGTGGAAGAAAAAGTGACCAATATTATTTTCGACATAAATAAAATTTCACAATCAATTAAAACTAATTTTTCTTTTTGTTGGTATCAATTTTATAAATTTTTGTTTATTTTTACCACTCGTTGGAGAGCAAATATTAATGATTTAGAAACTTTAATTATTGGGTTTGTGGTTCTATTAAATACAGTAGGCAATAAAAATTTTAAAGTAAAAGATTTAAATAGAGAAAGTTGGATAAAAGTTTCTCAGGGTGCTGATGATGTAGGAGTTAATGCCATGTCTTTGTCAGATATAACGGGTATTCCTAGACCAACCGTTGTTAGAAAGTTAAAATATCTAATTAAAAAAGATTTTCTACATATAAATAAAAAAAAGCTTATTACGATGAATATAAAAGGTAAGACGTTAAAAAATACAACTAAGATGCAAGATCTGAATATGAAAAATTTAAGTAACTTTTTGTATAGAATTTTTAATCAAATTAAAATTATAAATACTAATTAGACTTCCTTAAAATATAAATAAAGATAAAGCCAGTTATATACATGATAAGTGCATAAGCAGCTGTAGGCACCATGTAAGCAACATCATTAAAGATTAATGTTGCAACAAATACTGCTAAAGTCCCATTTTGCAAACCACATTCCAATGCAATACATTTTTGCTGAGCTAAACCTGATACAAATTTTTTAGCTATAAAATAAGCCAAAGTCATCATAACAACATTTAAAATTAATACGGCCAAGCCTGCTTGAGCAAGATAATCAAAAATATTATCTTTTTCTTCAATCCATATTGCTGCAAAAACAAATACAAAAAGCAAACCAGTTAATTTATTAATAATATTAATTTTAGATAATATAAAGTTTTCAGCAAAACCTCTAATCAACATACCAATAATAACTGGGACCGTTACGATTAATGCCATTTTTAAAGCAATGCCTACCATGGAAATATTGGAAGATATACTTGCACCCAATAAATCTGCAGACGTAATAACTATAAATGGTACAGATATAATACTTATTAGACTGACGATAGCAGTTAATGATATAGATAATGCAACGTCTCCATTAGCAAACTTTGTTAATACATTTGATGTTACTCCACCTGGTGCAGCTGCAATTATCATTAAACCAACCGCTAAAGGTGCAGAAAGATCAAGCGTTATTGCTATACATAAGGCAACAATTGGCAGCAAAATAAGTTGACAAATAAATCCAACAAAAAAATCTTTTGGATTTCTTGTAATTCTAGTAAAGTCTTTAACTGAAAGACCAAGGCCCAAACCAAGCATAATTAAAGCAAGAGCTATTGGCGCAATTTTAGTTACAATTTCCATGACTATTAGCACTTTAATCAATGGTATTTTTTTTACTATAAGAATAAATAATAATTAAACCTCAAATTGTAAAATATTATAACTCTTAAAAAGATAGTGACAAACCTAACAAATTCATAATAAAATTTAAAAATAATAACTAGAAAAAAGGAAATAATGAAAAATATAATGAAACTAGCTTCAATTGCTTTGGTTCTTTTATTTACTTTATTCGGACTAACAAACAAGGCTTCAGCTGCAAAACTTACTATGTATTGTAGTGTTGAAATAGATGTTTGTGAAATGCTCGAACAGGCTTATGAAAAAGAAACAGGCACTAAAGTTGCAATGACAAGAGCAAGTAGTGGTGAAACATTTGCTAAAATAAAAGCAGAATCAACAAATCCAAAAGGTGATGTTTGGTTTGGTGGCACAGGTGATCCGCATCTTACAGCTGCTCAGGAAAACCTGACCGCAGTATATAAATCAAAACATTTTAATGATTTATTACCAGCCGCACAAAACCAAGCAGTAAATGCAAACTATAAATCTGTAGGTATTTATGTTGGTGCATTAGGTTTTGGATATAACAAAGAGCTTTTAGCAAAAAAAGGTTTACCCGCTCCTAAATCATGGATGGATTTAACTAAACCTATTTATAAAGGTGAAATCCAAATAGCAAATCCAAATTCATCTGGAACTGCTTACACAACTTTAGCTACAATTCTTCAAATTTTTGGTGAAGAAAAAGGTTGGGATTACATGAAGGCACTTCATTTGAATGTGAATACTTATACCAAATCTGGTTCTGCTCCAATTAAAGCAACTGGTAGAGGTGAAAATTTAATAGGTATTTGCTTCCAACACGATGGTGTTAAACAAACTAAAAAAGGTTTGCCTGTTGTAACTGTTTCTCCTACTGAAGGAACTGGTTATGAAGTTGGATCTATGAGTATTATTGCAGGCGCAAGAAATATGGAAGAAGCTAAAAAGTTTTATGACTGGGCTTTAAGTCCTCCAATACAAACTATGGTTTTTACTTCAGGAAAATCTTTGCAAGTGCCATCTAATACAAAAGCACAAGCTGATCCTGATGCTCCAGATTTATCGACTATAAACTTAATTGATTATAATTTTAAAGTTTATGGAGAAAAAAGTACTAGAGCAGGTCTGTTATCCAAATGGGATGCAGACGTATCTACAATTCCTAGATAATTTTAGGAATTAATGAGAGGCCTCGTTATCTGTTGGATGCTCATAGGAGGATTGGGTTTTCTAATCTTTCCCTGGTATGTAACAGGTGACGGGTTTTTCTCGATTAACTGGATATTAGAATATTCTTTAGCTGATTATGGATCAGTATTACCTCAAGTATTTACAAATAAAAAATATTGGCTTTTACCTTTAGCTATTCCTCTATTTTTTCCTTTAACAACACTAAAATTAAATCAAAATAACCCTCTTTATTCTAAGATTTTTTTATATTCAGGATTAATTGGTTTTTTTTATTTTTTTCTTCAAGGGTTTTCAATTGGTATTAGAGGGTGGAATTTTGAAATTTTTCAGTCAATTTTTGGTGATGTAGATAATCAATTTGGAGTAGGATCGGGTGCAGTTTTAACCTGTTGTACGTTTATTTTTTATATTACTCATGGTTTATCTTCACGTGGATGGCTAAATGGTGATAATTTTATCGTTGGTAGTATCGGAAGTATTATTATTTTGGTTTCAACTTTTGTATTCTTTCCAATTTTCAGAATGTTTACAATTGCTTTTAAAGGGACTGGGGGTGGCTATGAAATAAGCAATTTTTCAAGCAAAATATTAAATAAAGGAATTTGGGGATTAGATTGTGTTTATAGTGATTATGCTTGTGGTGTTTTTTGGAACACTGTTACCATGGGAACTCTTACTGCATTTTCATCAACAATTTTAGGATTGGCTTTTGCTCTTTTAATCGCAAGAACCAGTTTCAAATTTAAAAAAACAATAAGAATATTATCTGTCCTACCAATAATTACCCCACCGTTTGTAATTGGTTTAGCAATAATAATTTTATTTGGAAGATCAGGTGCGGTAAGTACTTTTCTAGAATGGGGATTTGATATTGAACCTTCTAGATGGATTTATGGTTTACCGGGGATATGGTTTGCACAAACACTAGCTTTCACTCCTATTGCATTTCTAATTTTAATTGGCGTAGTTGAAAGTGTAAGTCCATCAATGGAAGAAGCGTCTCAGACATTAAGAGCTTCTAAGTGGCAAGTTTTTAAGACTGTTACTTTACCATTAATGAGACCTGGTATAGCAAATGCATTTTTAATTGGCTTTATTGAAAGTTTAGCGGACTTTGGTAACCCATTAGTACTAGGGGCAGAATATGATGTCTTGTCTACTGAAATATTTTTTGCAATTGTTGGTGCGCAATATGATGAAACAAAAGCAGCAATATTAGCAATGATTTTGTTATCTGTTGTTCTTGTAGTATTTTATTTGCAAAATCAGTGGTTGGGGAAAAAATCTTATATTTCAATTTCTGGTAAAGGCGATAGTGGAGTTCATCCCGAACTTCCAAAAAAAACAAAATGGTTAATTTATTCAACCGTACTTCCATGGGCGTTCATGACATTTGTTATTTATTTGATGATTATGTTTGGAGGTTTTGTTGAAATGTGGGGTGTAGATCACAGTTTCACCTTAAAACATTATATCGAAGCATTTAGTATTGACTGGGTAAAAGACAGAGGGTTTTTGTGGACCGGTACAGCATGGAATTCTTTTAGCACAACATTTACGATAGCAATAATTTCTGCCTTACCAACAGCTGCAATAGGAATTTTAACAGCCTATCTTCTTACAAGGCATAAATTTAAAGGTAAAAATGCTTTTGAATTTGGTACCATGTTAAGCTTTGCAATTCCTGGAAGTGTTATTGGGGTAAGTTATGTTTTTGCTTTTAATGTTCCTCCTATTGAGCTGACGGGAACAGGAATAATTCTAGTAATTGCTTTTGTATTTAGGAATATGCCTGTTGGAGTAAGGGCGGGAATGGCTGCAATGAACCAGCTTGACCCTCATTTAGATGAGGCTTCATCAACTTTAAATGCATCTAGCTCTCAAACATTTAGAAACATCATCCTTCCATTACTTAAGCCTGCAATCACCGCATCATTAGTGTTTAGCTTTGTAAGGGCAATGACAGCAATTAGTGCTGTTATCTTCCTTGTAAGTGCAAATTATGATTTAGCTGTTTCATACATTTTAGGAAGATTAGAAAATAACGACTTTGGTCTAGCAATAGTGTATTCGTCTGCATTAATAGTTGTTATGTTGTTTACAATTTTACTTATGCAATTAATAATAGGTAAACGTAAATTGGGAAGAAGAGATCAATCTGCAGGCATTTTACAAGGAAACATAGGATAATGAAAAAAGCTGAAGTAAAATTTGAAAATATTACTAAAAAATTTAATGAAACTGTAGCGGTTGATAATGTCAGTTGTACTTTTGAAGCTGGAACTTTAACAACTTTACTTGGACCTTCTGGATGTGGAAAAACAACTTCATTAAGAATAATTGCAGGACTTGAACGTGCTACAGAAGGTAAAATCTTAGTCGACAATGAAGATGTTACCTTATTACCAGCTACAGACAGAGATGTTTCAATGGTATTTCAGTCTTATGCTCTATTCCCACATATGAGTGTAATTGAAAATGTTTCTTATGGATTAAAAATGATCAATGTAAATAAAGAAGAATATATTGAAAAAGCTCTAGAAACTTTAAAATTAGTAAACTTGGATGGGTATGAGAATAGAATGCCCTCAGAATTATCTGGTGGACAACAACAAAGAGTAGCTGTTGCAAGAGCAATTGTACTAAAACCTAAGGTATTATTATTTGACGAACCTCTTTCAAATTTAGATGCAAAACTTAGAAGGCAAGTTCGTGAAGATATAAGAGAAATTCAACAAAAACTTGGTGTAACTACGATCTATGTAACACATGACCAAGAAGAAGCATTGGCAATATCAGATAAAGTAATAGTTATGAATAAAGCTGTAATTGCTCAAGAAGGAAGTCCAAAAGATCTTTACAATTTTCCTAAGAATAAATTTGTTGCTAATTTTATTGGTGATGCAAATGATGTTAAAGCAGAAATAATTAATAAACAATCAAATATCTATGAATTAAAATTAGATGAAATAAATATAAAGATTGAAAGTAGTAAAGATTTAAAAGACACAGTTCAAATAGCTTTAAGACCAGAAAAAATTAAAATTGAAAGAACTAATAATAGTAATTGCATTCATGCAACAGTAAGCAATGCCTCTTTTGTTGGAAGTAGTTATCAATATATTTTGAACTCGAAAATTGGAAAATTATATGTCGTATCAAGTGATATGAACAGCGAATTTCAAATTGGTGAAGAAGTATTTTTAAGCATCAATGAAAAAGATATCAAAATTCTTAACGATTAAGTTGACCACCTTTTTCGTCGTATGGATCATATCTCAAGCTCCTTAGAAATTTCCTAAGATCAGCAACAAGAAGATCTGGCTTTTCTAAAGCAGCAAAATGACCCCCAGCAGGCATTTCAGACCATTGTTTAATATTAAAAATTCTCTCAACATAAGATCTAGGTGGCCATTCAGACATTTCAGCTGGAAACAGTGCTGCTGCTGTTGGAATTTCTATTCTTTTGAAGTTATTAGGGAAAAATCTTCCACCCTCCTCTCTTCTTCCAAAATAAATCCAAGTAGAGGTATCAAATGTTTTTGTTAAAATATAAATCATTATATTTGCTAACAATGTATCTTTTGAATAAACACTTTCAATCCTATTGTTTTTTAAATCTGACCAAGAATACATTTTTTCAACAATCCAAGCCGCTATACCAACTGGACTATCCATCATTCCATAACTAAGTGATTGTGGTTTTGTCGCTTGTTGCGTTCTATAACCATCTTGCATAATTTGATTTTTATCAAATCTTGTTTGCCAATCTTTTTCCTCATTAGTTTGTGGTCCTTCTGGATGTCTCATCGTAAGACAATTAATATGAATTGCTTTACAAAATTTTGAATGATCGTGACCTATCCAGTTAGCAATAGTAGCTCCCCAATCACCTCCTTGTGCCATATAATCTTTATAACCAAGATTTTCTGTCATAAGCTTATTTAATATCTCTGCCATCTTTCTAGGACCTTGAGGTTTAGATGGTTTGCCTGAAAAACCAAATCCAGGTAATGAAGGAACAATAACATCAAAAGAGTCTTCGATGTTTCCTCCAAATCTTTCTGGATGAGCGAGTTTTTCGATAATATGTAAAAATTCAATAACTGATCCAGGCCACCCATGCATTAACAGTAAAGGAGTTGGGTTTTCACCACTTCCTTTTTCTCTAATGAAATGAATTTCTGTTCCATCGACATTTGTTTTAAAATTAGAAAATTCGTTCAATTCAATTTCATGTTTTCTCCAATCAAAATTACTGATCCAATGATCACAAAGCTCTTTTAAATAAGTTTTATTGGTGCCATGATCCCAACCATCTAGATTGGATATTGAGCTCCATGGATATTCTTTAATTTTTTGATAAATAGAAGAAATTTCTTTTTCAGTGAAACTAATGTTGAATTCTTTAATCATTTAGTCGAATTTAATATTTATAATCACAAAAACCACTATATACATTTTAAAAATTAATTATAATTATACTTATGCTTATGCTTTCAAATAAAGAAATTGTCTGTCCAAATAACCTTTTAGATATAGCTCATAAAAAAAAAGGTGTAAATGCTGCAATAGTTAATGCGGGCTTACCTCTACCTATGATATCTGTGCAAGACGCAGTAAATGAAAATTTGATAACACCCATATTTATTGGAAATAAAGTGGAAATTTTAAAATGTGCTGAACAATTAAAATGGGATATCTCCTCTTATGAAATTATTGATGAGCCTATAGAAAATAATACAGCAGCAATAGCTGCAAAACTTGCTAGTGAAGATAAAGTAAAAATTATTGTAAAAGGTCATATTCATACAGATGTTTTGATGAAAGAAGTTTTAAAAAGAGAATATAATTTATTAGGTAAAACTAGACTTAGCCACATATGGCACATGACAACCACAAAAGATGATAAGCCACTTATAATTACCGATGGTGCTTTAAATGTATTGCCCAATATAAAAACAAAAATGCACATTTTAAGAAATGTAATTGATTTTTCAAATAGAATAGGAAATGAAAGACCTAAAGTTGCCGTGCTCTCAGCAACTGAAGAGGTTTTAGATAGTGTGCCTAGTTCTATTGAAGCTAATGAAATTACTAAACTTGCTAAGGAAGATAATTTAAATGCTGATGTTTTTGGCCCTTTGGCTTTTGACAATAGTATTTCAAAAAAATCTGCTGGAATTAAAGGTGTCAAAAATATTGTTGCAGGTGACGCAGATGTTTTGCTGGTTCCAAGTGTTGAGACTGGAAACAGTTTAGTTAAAATGATGATATATTTTATGGGTGCTTGCGCTGCTGGAGTAGTTGTTGGTGGAAAAGTCCCTATTGTAATTACTAGTCGTTCAGATGAAGCACCAGCTAGATTAGCTTCTATTGCTGCTGCAGTTGTTGCGCTAGATTAATTTCTGATTAATTTAATGAAACCTTTTAATTATATCAGTTTATATCTGCTGGTTATTGCTCTTTGTGTGGTTAGTGTAAATATCTCATACAGAATTTATTTTTAATTCATTATTGAATTGTTTTAATTTTTATATTATTAAATAGCTAAAATTTAGAGGAGAATTATGACTATAACTTATTTAAAAAAATCACCAAAAACTTCGTCAACAGATGATACTAAAACAAGAGAAATAGTTGAAAACATTCTTAAAGATATAGAAAATTCAAAAGAAGAAGGATGTAAGGAATATTCTAAAAAATTAGATAAATTTGAAGGTGATGTAGTCGTTTCAAAAGAAAAAATTGAAGAAATTAAAAAAAATTTAGATCAAAAAACAAAAGATGACATTCAATTTTCTCACGAAAGAGTAAAAAAATTTGCTGAAGCTCAATTAAAAAATTATGGACAAGACTTTGAGGTTGAATTATCAGAAGGATTATTTGCAGGCCAAAAATTAATTCCTGTAAATACGGCAGGATGTTATGTTCCCGCTGGTAGGTATGCTCACATAGCTTCTGCTGTAATGAGTGTAACAACAGCGAAAGTTGCAGGTGTAAAAAACATAATTGTAGCTAGTTCACCTAAACCAGGTGTGGGAGTTCATCCAACAATTGTTTATACGGCTGATCTTTGTGGTGCAGACTCAATCTTAAACTTAGGTGGTGTCCAAGCCATAGCAGCAATGACTAATGGTTTATTTGGCAATGCTCCAGCTGATATGTTGGTTGGTCCTGGAAATCAATTTGTTGCAGAAGCAAAAAGAATTTTATTTGGTAAAGTTGGAATTGATTTATTTGCAGGTCCAACAGAAATTGCAGTAATTGCAGATGATAAAGCTGATGAAGAATTGGTGGCAGTTGATCTTGTTGGTCAAGCAGAGCATGGATATAATTCTCCAGCTTGGCTTTATACAACAAGTAAAAGAGTTGCAGATTATGTTATAAAAAGAGTTCCAGAATTAATTGCTGACCTACCAGATCTACCAAGAGAAAATGCTGGGGCTGCGTGGAGAGATTACGGTGAAGTTATTCTTTGTGATACAGATGAAGAAATTGCAACTATCAGTGATGAGTACGCACCTGAACACCTAGAGATACAAACTCAAAATTTAGAATGGTTTCATAAGAGATTAAAAAATTATGGATCGCTATTTATTGGAGAAGAAACAACTGTTGCTTATGGCGATAAGTGTTCTGGTACAAACCATATTTTACCCACAAAAGGCGCTGGTCGATATACAGGTGGATTATTTGTTGGTAAATTTATTAAAACTTTGAGTTTTCAAAGAATGTCTAAAGAGTCGACTAAGACTGTTGGAGCTGCTTGTGCAAGAATTTCAAGATATGAAGGAATGGAAGCACATGCTAGAACTGGTGATGCTAGACTTAGAAAATATGGATTTTCAAACTAAGACCTTACTCGATTACCATCTTCATCAAAAATAAAAATATCTTTCACATCAAAACCTATGTGATCCACATCATTATTTTGACCAGGTAATTTTGCACTTATTTCATGCTCATCAACCTTCATGTATGCAATTTTTTCATTTCCAAGGTTTTCTGTTAAATCAATTTTTGGTTTAAATTTATACTGACAATCTTCAGATAAATTAAAATGTTCTGGTCGTATTCCAAAGAAATAATCCTTTTTAGCTAAGCTTATTTCCTTTAATTTAATATTATTACCTAAAAATTTAATTTCATCACCTGAGATAATATCACTTTCAGAGACTTTAAGAATATTCATTTTTGGTGTTCCAATAAATTGGGCAACAAAAATATTTGAAGGATTATTATAAATTTCATCTGGACTGCCTACTTGTTCAATATTCCCAAGATTTAAAATTACAATCCTGTCAGCTAAAGTCATAGCCTCAACTTGATCATGTGTTACATAGATCATATTAGTTTTTATTTTTTTATGTAGTTTTGAAATTTCTACTCTTGTTTCTGCTCTTAAAGCTGCATCTAAATTAGATAGAGGCTCATCAAAAAGAAAAATTTTAGGATTTCTTGTGATCGCTCTACCTATTGCAACTCTTTGTCTTTGACCACCAGATAATTGTTTTGGTTTTCTCTCTAATAATTCCTCAATTTGTAGAATTTTTGCTGCATGCATTACTTTTTGTTCAATCTCATCTTTTGGTCTCTTCTCAATCTTTAAACCAAAAGACATATTTTCATAAACATTCATGTGTGGATATAAAGCATATGACTGAAAAACCATTGCTGTTTGTCTTTTAGATGGGTGAAGGTCGTTTACTAACTGATCATTGATATAAATTTCACCTTCATCAATTTTTTCAAGCCCCGCAATCATTCTTAACAAAGTAGACTTACCACAACCTGATGGACCAACTAAAACCAAAAACTCATCATCTTTACCTTCAAGATTAAAATTACTAATTATTTTATTTGTTCCAAATGATTTGTGAATATTTGTAAATTTTATATTTGC
>ENA-OSJC01003022-OSJC01003022.1-marine-metagenome-genome-assembly--contig:-NODE-3022-length-12291-cov-4.246029_pt1 | contig 12291 bp, 10 predicted proteins | sample MGYA00237885_ERZ534234 | MGnify/ENA primary metagenome ERZ534234 (study PRJEB26413, sample SAMN06343907) | marine metagenome | isolation source: coastal waters | place: Atlantic Ocean: West Antarctic... | reverse complement strand
AAATTTTTTTAGATGGTAAGCCTATTAGTAAAATACCACCTTATGAAAGAGAGATAGGAATGGTTTTTCAGAATTATGCTTTATTCCCTCATATGTCTGTTAAGGAGAATCTTAGTTTTCCTTTAGAAGTAAGAAAGATTCCAAAGTCAGAAAGAGAAGATAGAGTTAAAAAAGTTTTAGATATGGTCGAATTGGGAGACTTTGCTAATAGATTTCCTGCGCAACTATCAGGAGGCCAACAACAAAGAGTGGCACTAGCAAGGGCATTAGTATTTGAGCCAAGATTGGTTTTAATGGATGAACCCTTGGGTGCATTAGATAAAAATTTGCGTGAACAAATGCAATATGAAATCAAACATATTCATGACCGCATAGGCATTACTGTTGTGTATGTTACTCATGATCAAAGTGAAGCATTAACTATGTCAAATAGAATTGCAGTTTTTAATGATGGAAAAGTTCAACAACTTTCTTCACCTGATGTCCTTTATGAAAAACCTACCAATTCTTTTGTAGCCCAATTTATTGGAGAAAATAATAGAATGTCAGGAACAATTAAAAGTATAGATGGCAAATATTGCATTGTTGCTTTGGATTCAGGAGGAACTGTTAGGGCTCTTAAAATCAATGTTGGTGATGTTGGTGAAAAAACTCAATTATCTGTAAGGCCTGAAAGAGTTTCTGTAAATTTAAGTCAGGAAAACAATGAAAATACTTTTACAGGATTGGTTAAGGAGTTGATATATCTTGGCGATCATATCAGGGCACGATTAGAGGTATGTGGAAATGATGAATTTATAGTTAAAATTCCCAATGAAGGTTCTTTGAAAATCAAGGAAAAGGAGACTATAAACCTCTCTTGGAGCGCTGATGACATAAGGGCGCTTGATATGCCTCAATAAATACATACGTTTGTCTATTTTTTCTATTTTTTATATATTTTAAAGGTTTTTTTTATTATATTCCCATGTTACTAATAATAAAATTAATACACAATTACTAAAATTTAAATTTTAATAGGAGGAAAAAATGTCAAAATTATTAAAAATCTTCTTGTTTGTTTCTTTTGTAGTTGCTCCCTTTACAGCTAGCGCAGTTACAGTCGCTTCTTGGGGTGGTGCTTATACAGAGAGTCAAATAAAAGCTTATGTGGATACTTATAGTGATCCGGATTCAATTCAATTTGAGAATTACAACGGTGGTCTAGGTGAAGTTAGAGCACAGGTTGAAAGTGGAAACGTTACTTGGGATGTAGTAGATGTTCTTCCTGATCAGGCTATCACAGGTTGTGATGAAGGATTGTTCGAAGATATATCTCCATTATACGATACTTTTACACCTGCTCCAGATGGAACAAGTATGATTGAAGATATGGCTAACAACGGTGTTGAAAATTTAGCATGTTGTGCTCCTCAAATCTTTTGGACTTATGTAGTTTTCTATGACCCTGATGCTTTTCCTGGTGAAAAACCATCTAGAATTGCAGACTTCTATGACTTAGAAAAATTTCCTGGAAAAAGAGGTGTTCATACTTGGGCTAATGGAGCAATACAAATGGCTCTTGTAGCTGATGGTGTAGCCCCTAATGCAGTATATACTGTTCTTAAAAATCAAACTGGTGCTGTAGATAGAGCATTTGCAGTTTTAGATAAAATTAAATCTGAAATCGTATTTTGGTCTGCTGGTGCACAGCCACTTGAATTAGTTAAAAGTGGTGAAGTTGTAATGTCTATTGCTTATAACGGTCGTGTTGGTGCTGCTAATTTAGCTGAAGGTGAAAACTTTGAGTATATTTGGGAAGGTCAATTAATTGAACAGGAATATATTTGTTTAATGACTGGTGCTCCTAACAGAGAAGCAGCTATTGATTGGATGATTCATGCGAGTTCTCCAATGTCACAAGCTTTGCAAGCTAAATATATCACTTATGGACCAATGAGAGCTTCTGGTATTCCAATTATAGAAGCAAATGAGCCATGGGGACCAAATGATCAAAATATTATGCCTCATATGCCTAATACTCCTGAGAGATTAAAAGTTGGAGTAATGGGTGACCCTGTGTGGTGGTCTGATAATGGTGCTGAAATTGATGAGCGTTACGGCGCTTGGATGGGTAACTAAGCTTAGGCTTGAGTTCAGTACAATAATAATTTAATATTAAAGGCGAGAATTTTTCTCGCCTTTTTTTTATAATTTAATAGGAGAATATTATTTCTACTTCAGAGACTTTATATACAACTGACGGGGTACCTCTTAAAAAGAGCCTGAGAAAAGCAGAAAGAAAAAATAAAATACGTGCTTTTCTTTTAGTAGCTCCCTTATTGTTATTCATTATTGTAACCTTTGTTGTTCCAATTGGTGATATGCTTATGAGAAGCTATGATGATAGCCATATCAACTCAGTATTTCCTAAAACATTTGAAGAGTATAAAAAATGGGATCCGAATAAAGATAGATTACCTCCTGAAGAAGTTTACAAATCTCTTTTTGATGAGATTGCATATGGAAGCAAAATTAATATTGGTAAAGCCCTAACTAGAATGAATTATTCTAAATCTGGTTGGAAAAGTCTTATAAAAAAAACCAGAAGACAAATTTATAAAATGGTTAAAGCAAATGAATTGCCAGAAAATTACAAAGATACTTTAATAGAAATTAATGAGGGTTGGGCTGATCCGACTTTCTGGGCTGCAATGGGCCAGATGATAAATAAGACAACTTCAATTTATTATTGGAATGCACTTGATAGAACATTTGATGAAAATCAAAAAGTTGTTATGCAAAATGAAAACAGAAGATTATATATTCATACTTGGATCAAAACTTTTAAAGTAAGTATATATGTAACTTTTTTTACTCTAGTTTTGGGTTTTCCTGTTGCTCATTTATTAGCTAATCTACCTCTTCGCTATAGTAATATTTTAATGATATTTGTTTTATTGCCTTTTTGGACATCTCTTTTAGTTCGAACAACAGCCTGGATTGTTATGCTACAACAAAATGGAGTGATAAATGGTATTTTGGTTTGGGTAGGTATAATCAGTGATGATAATAGAATTCAGATGGTCTACAATCAAACTGGAACCATAATTGCGATGTCACAAATTTTATTACCTTTTATGATTTTGCCTTTATATAGCGTGATGAAAGTTATTCCTAAAAGCCATATGCGTGCGGCTCAAAACTTGGGAGCAAAACCAGCATTAGCATTTTGGAAAGTTTATATGCCGCAAACAGTTCCAGGTATGAGCGCTGGTGGCCTACTTGTTTTTGTTTTAGCAATTGGATATTTTATTACACCAGAATTAGTTGGTGGAAAAGATGGAAAATTGATAGGTTCTTGGATAGCGTATCATTTAAAAACAACCTTAAATTGGGGATTAGCCGCCGCTTTAGGTGCAATTTTATTAGCTATAATGTTAGTTTTTTATTGGCTCTATAATAAAATTGTGGGAATAGATAACATTAAATTAGGATAATAATTATGGCTCTACCAAGTTATGCAACTCCAGTTCAACGCACATATTATTATGCTTACTTAATTTTTTGCGGAATAGTATTTTTCTTTTTAGTAGCACCTCTCATTGCAATCATTCCAATTTCTTTTAGTGTTTCACCTTTTATGCTTTTTACCGAAGGCATGCTATCATGGCCACCTGACCCTGAGGCTTGGTCTCTAAGATGGTACACATACATGATAGGTATTTGTACAGATCCAAATTTGACTACCCCTTGCAGCAATAAATGGATGGTTGGCACAGTTAATAGTTTGTTCATAGGAATTACTTCAACAATTATAGCAACATCTTTAGGAACTTTGGCAGCCCTTGGGTTAAGTCGTCCCCACATGCCATTTAAAGGAATTATAATGTCAATTTTAATTTCTCCAATGATTGTTCCATTGATTATCACAGCTGCTGGAATGTTCTTTTTTTATGCTCGTATTAATTTAGTTTATACTTTCACTGGTATAATTTTAGCACATGTTGCACTAGCTACACCATTTGTTGTTATTACAGTTACGGCAACTTTAGTTGGATTTGATACAAATATGATCAAAGCTTCACAAAGTTTGGGTGCGAGACCTACAAGAACTTTTTTTAAAATTGTTATGCCTTTAATTTTACCTGGTGTTATTTCTGGAGCGTTATTTGCTTTTATTACATCGTTCGACGAAGTTGTAGTTGTTATGTTTATGGCAAGCCTTGACCAACTGACTATACCTAAACAAATGTGGGCAGGGATACGTCAAGAAATAAGCCCTATAATATTATGTATGGCTACATGTTTAGTTGTTTTATCGATTACATTACTCACTACAGTTGAGTTATTAAGAAGACGTTCTGAAAAACTTCGTGGAGTAAGTCCTCACTAAATATTAATGAAAAAAATTGCAGTTGTTGGTGCGGGTATTGTAGGAATATGTACCTCTTATTTTCTACAAAAATCTGGTTTTGAAGTTACTTTAATTGATAAAGAAGAGCCAGGTAGTATGACAAGCTATGGGCATGCATGTACTTTTGCAGATTATGCTAATGTACCAGTAAATAATCCATCACTCTTCAAAAATATTCCTTCAATGCTACTTAAATCTAATGGACCTTTATCTATAGATATTTTTTATATTATTAAAAATTTACCCTGGGCATTAAAATTTCTACAAAACTGCCGTAAAGATAAAGTTGAGGAAATTGCATTATCCTTAGGAAATTTATTACAACATGCTCGACTTTCTTATGATCAAATATTTGAAGAAGTTGATGTATCTAAGTATATAAATAATGAAGAAAATATTTATATTTATGACAACATTAAAAATTATAATAATTCATCTTATTCAGTAAATTTAAGGAAAAAAAGTAATATTAAGGTTAATGAATTAACAAAGAAAGAAATTCATGATCTAGAGCCAAATTTAGCATCAGTCTATCATGCGGGCCAATTATTTGTAGGTTCAAGGCATACTACTAACCCTGCAGCTATTTCAAAAAAAATATTTAAAAATTTTTTAGAAAGGGGGGGGAAATATATTTGTGAAAATGTTAAAGAAATAATACACAAAGATACTTCTGTGAACTTAGCAATAGAAAGTAAAAATATTAACTTTGATCAAGTAGTTGTGTCTGCTGGTGCTTGGTCTAAATCAATAGCTAAGATGGTTGGTGATGAATTCCCTTTAGATACAGAAAGGGGTTACCATGTTTTATTTGAAGTAAATAAAAAATTGATCAATAGACCTATTGGGTGGTCTCCCAGTGGTTTTTATCTTGTTCAAATGGAAGATGGTATTAGAGCTGCAGGAACTGTTGAAATTGCAGGATTGCATAAGCCACCAAATAAAAAACGTTTAGATATGATCGAGGCTGAAGCCAGAAAACTTTTACCAGGATTGGGTAAAGTAAAGTCTACTTGGATGGGCAGAAGACCAACTATGCCAGACTCTATGCCTGTAATAGGAAGGTCAAATAAAAGTAAAAATATTTTATATGCATTTGGTCATCAACATATTGGTTGGTCACTAGCTGCTGTTACTGGAAAAGCAATTAATGAACTGGCAAAAGGTTCTCAACCAAATTTTGATATTAGTGCCTTTAATCCTACTAGATTTAATAAATAAAAATTTTAAATTTGCTTATATAAAAAATTTTATTTTACAATTTGTAATATTAAAAAAATTTACTTTATTTTTATTTATTTTTAATGAATTATTAATTATAAAATGATGAGTTAAATAAGGAGAAAAAAAATGCCAGTAATAAGAGTTGAAATGTTTGAAGGAAGAACTAATGATCAAAAAAAAAATTTAGTTAAGGGGTTAACTAAATCTTTCATAGATGTATGTGGCGGTCATGCTGAAGGTGTTCATATTGTTATACAAGAACATAAAAAAGAAAATTGGGGTGTGGGTGGAATTTTAAGTTCAGAAGTTACTTCTACGTAAAAATGAAAAAATATACCTAGCTTATAATGAAACGAATTAACTCCTTAGATCCAGATAAAATGAGTGATGAACAGTTTAAAGTTTATAATAAAATTATATCTGGACCTAGGGGAAAATTTGGCGGACCATTTCCAGTTTTATTAAGATTACCTAAAGCTGCAGATCTTATACAAGAGCTTGGTTCTTGGTTACGTTTTGAAAGTAAAATGCCATCTCACTTAAGGGAGATAGTAATTTTAATGACAGCTCATCAATGGAATTGCAAAATAGAATGGGAGGCTCATGCTATTATAGCTGAACGTGAAGGTGTTAGTAGAGATTTAATTGATTCTATTAAACTTAATAAAATATCAAATAATGCTTCAGAAAGAGAGCTTGCAGTCATAAAATTTTGTAATGAATTAGAAAATAATAAATTTATTTCAGATAGTACTTATTCTTCTACAGTTGATATCTTAGGGCTTGATACAACTATTGAAGTTACTATTATTTTAGGCTATTATTCAATGCTATCTATGATACTTAATGTTTTTGAAAAATAATTTTATTAGCTATTTTGTTTTAAGCTTTTAATAATTTTAATTTGGTTAAATATTTATTAATATACCTGGGAGGTTGAATGTCACTATTTTCATCAAGTGAAATGTCTAGAAGACTTAAAAATATAAGAAAATCAATGTCTGATAATGGTGTTGATGCAATTGTAATTAATTCAGTACATAACACTTTGTATTATAGTGGTTTTTGGATGGTGCCATGGGGCCGCTATCAAGGTGTAGTAATTCCATTGGAGGGTGATCCAGCAGTTATTGCACCTAGAATTGAATTTGATCGACCACATAGAATGAGTATTTATGATGATGTCCGTATATATTGGGATACCCAATCATCAGTTGAGGGCATTGTTGATATTATTAAGGATGTTCTTTCTGATAGGGGGATTGAAAATGGAGTTATTGGATTTGAAGAAACTTTTGCCTCTTATGAATTTCATCAAAAACTAAACTTAGGATTATCAAATTTTACTTTTAAGCCTTTTGCTTATCAATTAATGGAAATGCAAAAAATTAAATCTCCTGAGGAACTTGATGTAATGCGTCATGGAGGGCAAATTTGTGACATAGGTGCTCAGGCTTGTGTTGATGCAATAAAAGAAGGTGTTAGTGAAGTTTCTTTGCAACATATAATGGTTCAGTCAATGGAAAATGAAATTAGTAAAAGATTTCCTAATGAAGAGTGTGATGGTACTTTTGCATGGTTTCAATCAGGCCCAATTAATACAACAGTGGCTCATGCTTTAAATACCAATCGTAAAATACAAAAAGGAGATGTGTTAAGCTTAAACTGCTTTCCAATAATTGTAGGATACTATCATTTATTAGAACGAACGTTAGTTTTTGGACCGATGTCAGATGAAGTAAAAAAATATTTTGAAATAGAAGTTGAGGTTCACCATTCTGGTATCTCTGCTTTAAAGCCAGGTATTCGCTTAGGAGATATTGATGAAGAATTTATAAACCCTATTTACAGAAAGCACGGATTATTGGATTCTAGAACTTTTGGTACAGGCCATTCTTTTGGTATTATGTCCTATTGGTATGGTAGAGATGAGATTGGAGAAATTAGACCTTATAATAACACAATTTTAGAGCCTGGTATGGTTTTATCTATTGAGCCTATGATTTCTATTGAAGGGGTAGGTGGCTTTAAACATGCAGATATGTTTATTGTTAATGATAATGGAATTGAACAACTAACCAACTTTAACAATAAAATAATAGTAATAGATTAGCATTATAGGACAATTTAAAAAAGGACTTTATGGAAAATATGAATTGGAATTATCCAACACAAATTTGGTTTGGATTAAATAGAGTAAAGGAAATTCAAATTGCTTGTAATAACTTAAATATAAAAAACCCTTTAATTGTTACAGACCCAGGTATCTTAAAAACAAATATTATTTCTAAGATTAATGAATCTCTTGATAATGAAGGTGTTATTTATAGCGATGTTCAAGGTAATCCAACTGGATCCAATGTAATAAATGGTGTTAATATTTTTAATTCTGGAAAACACGATGGTGTAATAGCAGTTGGTGGTGGTTCAGGTATGGATACAGGAAAAGGTGTTGCATTCATGGCTCAACAAAAAAGACTTTTATGGGATTTTGAAGATATTGGTGAAAATTGGACAAAGGCTGATTTAAAAAAAATATTTCCAATAATAGCAATCCCAACAACTGCAGGAACAGGTTCTGAAACAGGTAGAGCAAGTGTTTTTACTAATGAAATCACAAATGAAAAAAAAATTATTTTTCACCCTAAAATGCTTCCTTCAATTGTAATTCTTGATCCAAATTTAACTAAAAAATTACCACCAAATTTAACTGCATTCACTGGAATGGATGCTTTGGCACATTGTTTAGAGGCATATTGCTCTCCTTTTTTTCACCCTTTTTCTCAAGGAATAGCTCTTGAAGGAATATCTATTGTCTATAAATTTCTTCTAAAAGCTTATAATGATGGTGATGATATAGAAGCAAGATCTAATATGCTTGTAGCAGCAAGCATGGGTTCTGTAGCATTTCAAAAAGGATTAGGTGCTATACACTCGTTAAGTCATCCAGTTGGTGCAATTTATAATACACATCACGGATTAACAAATGCTGTTTTCATGCCATATGTTTTGCAAAAAAATAAGCCAGTAATTGAAGAGAAAATAATTTTTTTGAGCAGATATCTTAATTTAAAAAAAAATTCATTTAATGATTTTGTTAATTGGATACTAGAATTGCGTAATAATTTAAATATACCCCATACATTAAAGGATTTAATTCAAGATGATTCAAAATTTAATCAAATGAGTAAAATGGCGCTTAATGACCCTTCAACAGAAGGCAACCCACTAAAACTTAATCAAGATGATTTTTTGCAATTATACATAAATTCTTTTGATGGAAAGATTATTTAAGTACTTTTTTTTATTATCAGAATGATATTAATTATTGTTTATGTTATGGTTTTATTAATATGAGCAATAATATAATAAAGAAAAAAAAAATAGGCTCTACCCAACTTGAAATTACTGAATTTGGAATGGGTACTGCGCCTATTGGCGGATGGCCAATTGAAGTTACTCCAGAAAATGCTAATAATACTTTAGATAGATCTTGGAACAAAGGTATAAGGTATTTTGATACTGCACCATTGTACGGTGCTGGCATGGCTGAAGAAAGATTAGGAGATTTTATTTCTCAAAAGCAGAGAGATGATTTTGCTGTAGCAACAAAAGTAGGCAGAATAATAGTTCCTTCTAAAACAGGAGACCCAAAATTTAAAGGCTCTCCAAAAGATAAGGAGCCACAATTTGATTTTAGCTATGATGGAGCTATGAGATCGTTTGAAATGAGTTTACAAAGATTGAAATTAGATCGCGTAGATGTTTTACACTTGCATGATCCTGATACTCATCCAGACCATTTAGATCAAGCTAGAAAAGGTGCAATAAAAGCAATGATGAAATTAAAAGATCAAAAAGTAGTTAAGGCTTTGGGATGTGGTTTAAATCAAAATGAAATGTTAATCGAGCTAGCTAAAGAAGGATGCTTTGATTGTTTTCTGTTAGCAGGAAGGTACACATTGCTCGATCAGTCCAGTTTAGATAAATTAATTCCAATATGTATATCTAATAATATTTCTCTTATTTTGGGAGGCGTTTTTAATAGTGGCATCTTAATTGATCCAAGCCCTGATACATATTTTGACTATACAAAATTAGATTCAAACTGGTATGAAAATGCTAAAAAAAGTTTAGTGAGATTTCCTAAAGATTTTGAATCTGATGAATATTGGTTAAATAAAGCATACAAATTAAAAGATATATGCAATAATTTTGATATATCTTTAAAAAGTGCAGCAATACAATTTCCTTATGGAAATGACATTGTTGCTAGTTCTATTTTAGGAATGGCATCAGTAAATGAGGTTGATGAGAATATTGAAGATTATAATAAAAAAATACCAATAGAATTTTGGAATGAAATTAAGTCACAAGGCTTAATTGATAAAAAATCACCTTTAAAGTTTTAAAATTACATAGTTGCTCCAATAATCCAAGGATTAAATTCATCATCTCCGTATCCATTTATTTCACTTTTTGTACGAGTTCCTGAAGCGGTATCAATAATTTTATTAAATATTATTTTGCCAATTTTTTCTATAGACTCTTCACCATCCATTATAGAACCAGCATTTATATCCATATCATCTTTAAGCTTATTAAACATATTTGTATTAGTTGCTATTTTTATACTGGGGCTAGGTTTGTATCCAAAACAAGATCCTCGACCAGTAGTAAAACATATAAGATTACTACCAGAAGCAACTTGTCCTGTTACTGATACAGGATCATATCCTGGAGAATCCATGAAGTTAAAACCATGATTTTTAATCGGCTCCCCATAGTTTAATACATCCTGCATCATTGCAGTTCCACCTTTAGCAACTGCTCCTAAAGATTTTTCTAATATAGTTGTAAGGCCTCCTTTTTTATTTCCAGGAGAAGGATTATTATCTAAACTCCCATTGTTAATTTCAGTATAATTTTTCCACCAAGATATTTGTTTCTTTAATTTTTCAATTATTTCTTTATTTGCTGCCCTTTCTATAAGTAAATGTTCAGCTCCATAAATTTCTGGTGTTTCTGCAAGTATTGTGCTTCCTCCATGTCTTACTATCAAGTCTGAAGCATAACCCAAGGCAGGATTTGCAGTGATACCTGAATACGAATCTGAACCTCCGCATTGCAAAGCAACAACAAGTTTAGAAATTGGCAACTTAGTTCTTTTATCTTTATTTATATCTGGAAGAGTTTCAATAATTTGAGAACTAATTTTTTCAATAATTTTTTTTGTACCTCCTTCATCTTGTATATTTAAATATTCTATTTGATTATTGTTATCTTCATATAAAGATATTTGAGCACATTCACATCCGAGACCAACAACAAAAACTTTAGAGAAATTAGGATGATTTTTAAAACCTTCAATTGTTTGATTAAATACCTTCATTCCAAAGCCACTGGTATTCATTCCACAACCAGAAGAATGCTTTAAACATACCACTCCATCAATATTAGAATATTTTTTAATTTCATTGCTACTATTAATTTTGTCAGCAATTTTTTTAACAACAGTTGCTGAGCAATTAACTGTACTTATTAAACCAATATAATTTCGCGTTCCAGCTTTACCATTAGATCTTTGAAATCCTTGAAAATATAAGTCTTTTTTAATTTTTGTAATTTCATATTTTTTCGAATCTTCATACACTCTTTCAAATTCTGTGAAAGATAAATTATGTGAATGAACATGTTCCCCAGCAAGAATATCTTTAGTAGCTATTCCAATAATCTGACCATATTTAAAAATAAAACTATCTTTATTAATTTTATCCAAACTTATTTTATGACCATAAGGTATTTCATTTTTAGAAACTAAAGAAAAATTATTAATTTGTGAATCTTTTGGAATGGGCATTGGAGCTAATCCAATGTTATCTTTTTTATTAAGTTGAATAATATTGTACATTTAGTTAAATCAAATTTATATATATTATATCATATTATTTTTTAAATTTTAATTATTAAAATTAGATAAAGGATAACGAAATGACTAATAATAAAGAAAAAATTGCTTTTGGAAAATTTAATCTATTAAGAAACGATTCTATAATCAATTCTAGTAAAATCCGTATTGGATTTATTGGAGGAGGACCAAATTCTTTTATTGGCTATACTCATAGATTATCTGCAAGATTTGATGACAGATTTAAATTTGTTGCAGGTGTTTTCTCTCAAGATCCAAAAAAATCTAAAGAATTTGCGAAATCAATTGGTTTAGATCCTTCAAGGGCATATTCAAATTATTTAGAAATGGCGGAAGAAGAAAAAAACAGAAAAGATGGTGTTGAAGCTGTGGGAATTATGACACCATCTGGTTTTCATTACAAAATTGCAAAAGAATTTATAAAGAATAATGTTAATATAATTTGTGACAAACCATTAACTTCAAATATTGCTGATGCTGAAAAATTAGAAGACCTTGTCCAAAAAAGTAATATAGTATTTGCTTTAACGCATAACTATTCTGGATATCCAATGCTAAGAGAAGCAAAAAATATTATACAAAATAATGGAATTGGAGAAATTCGATTATTTAATATTGAATATCCTCAAGGGTATACTGTTGATATAAAAAAAGAAGATGAATCATCTACATTAAAATGGAAACTAGATTCTGAAATGGTTGGACCATCAATGATACTAGCTGAGACTGGAACTCATGCGCA
>ENA-OSJC01003020-OSJC01003020.1-marine-metagenome-genome-assembly--contig:-NODE-3020-length-12295-cov-5.306024_pt1 | contig 12295 bp, 10 predicted proteins | sample MGYA00237885_ERZ534234 | MGnify/ENA primary metagenome ERZ534234 (study PRJEB26413, sample SAMN06343907) | marine metagenome | isolation source: coastal waters | place: Atlantic Ocean: West Antarctic... | reverse complement strand
ATTTAGCCAAGTCGCAATCAAAGCCGGAGATAGTTTAACTAGATTTGGCGGAAATACTGCTGCTGGTGGAGAAATTTTAGCAAGAAATTTAAATAGTTTATCAGTAGCCGCAGGTGGTAGATTTAGAACTAGTTTATTAAGAATGGGTATGGATTTCCAAGAACAGGGTGTTGCAATGGCTGATTATATCGGTCAACTAGCAGTTGCAGGTGAGAATATTGGAAACTTAGATCCCTCAGAAGTTACTAAAGGTTTCTATCAATTAACCAAACAACAAAAAATTCAAGCACAATTCAATGGCATTACACTAGAACAACAAAGAGCCCAAATGAAAACACAACAAAAAGATGTAGACTTGCAGGCAGTAATGTTTGGTCTCAATGGTAAACAGAAAACTGCAATGATGGCAACTGTTGATGCTTTTGAAAAATTAGGTGGACCTGGATTTGGACAACTAGCAAAAGAAATGCTAGGATTTGACGGTGCAATAAGTGCAAATACTAGTATGTTAACCACTATGCAACCCGAACTTGCCGCAAAATTAAAAGAAACAATAGCAGGAGTAAAAGCAGGTACAATAGATGCAACAGAAATTGCTAAAGTAATGCAAAGTGTTGATGTTGAAGCACTTAAAAGAAATCAAAAAGGGCAGGCTGAAATGGCAAAACTAGGCCTGGCTGGTGTTAGTAATGCCGCAATTACCGCTGCAAGAGATGCTTTTATACCAAGTCAAGAAGCAATAGCAAAGTTTACTAATGGTGTGCTAGATAAAATTGTTGCAGATATAGATAACATTGATGTGAGCAGAGTGATCAAAACAATGGGGAATTTAGATACAGTTATGGTTGCAGTAGCCAATGGCGGACAAAGCATTAAAACGTCTATAGAAAAAATTGCTACAGAATTGTTTGAAGCCGATCTCTCTAAAAGAATCGTTACCGGTGCAGCGGGATTCGCTGACAACTTAAAGGAATTTAATCAGTTTCTTACTGATAAAAAAGGAATGCTAGGCAGTGCTATTAGCCAAGCAATTGAAGATGGAATGACAAAGGTATTAAACAAGGTCTTACCAAACTCACTGAAAATTGATGAGAAATTTTATGGTGGGCCGATTGGATTAGGACAAACTTCAGTGGTTGGCGAAAGTCGTCCGGGCGGAAGAGGTGAACTTATTACTGCTGGCACAGATATGAATGTAGTTAACAATGAAAATAGTCAGAGTATCGTAGGCACATTAAAAGGTGTAGCAGATAAAATGGCATCAATGAGTGCGGCACAACGAATGGACCCAGACGCTATGAATGCTATGAAACAACTACCTGGGTTAGTTATGCAACTTACTGATGTAGTGAGAAGTACAAGCAGAGATAACTCTGATGCACTGAATAACCTAAGTTACAATATTTAAATTAGGTTAAATACAGTACTGGTGTTATAATAACAGTAATACCAACTATAGAATATACATAGGAATAAAATATGTCGTGGAAAAAATACTTCAAAACTGTTAATCTCAGTCCTTTAACAAATGCAGGGCCAGCAGATAGCAGTAATAGCGAATTAAAATATAGTAACTATGCAAGTACTTTGCCAGAAGTGTATGTTGGACATGCTAACAGAGTTGAACGATACAGTCAATATGAGAACATGGATGTTGATAGTGAAGTTAATGCGGCACTAGACATACTTGCTGAATTCTGCACACAACTCAATGGTGAGAACGGAACAGTATTTGACATATATTGGCATGAGACGCCAAGTGATAGTGAAATTGATACAGTTAAGAAACAGTTACTTAACTGGAATAACTTAAATGAATTTAATAAACGAGCATTTAAAATCTTTAGAAATGTTTTAAAGTACGGAGATCAAGTGTTTATTCGTGATCCAGAGACTTTTCAATGGAGTTGGGTAGAAATGACCAACGTTAACAAAGTTATTGTTAATGAAAGTGAAGGCAAAAAGCCCGAGCAGTATGTTATTAAAAATCTTAATCCAAACTTTCAAAACTTAACGGCTACACAATTAAACTATTCTGACGACCGTGGCAGAGGTGGTGGAGATTATAAACAAAGTGGTTTTATTCAACCTAGCAACATTTATACTAGTCAAAGTTCTAGTGTAGGAAGATTTGACAGAAGTCTCAATGAGACTGGTGTCGATGCTAATCATGTTGTGCATTGTAGTTTAACAGAAGGATTAGATACTAACTGGCCCTTTGGAAATAGTATACTTGAGAACATATTTAAAGTTTTCAAGCAAAAAGAATTACTTGAAGATGCTATTATTATCTATCGTATACAAAGAGCACCAGAACGTAGAGTGTTCTACGTTGATGTAGGTAACATGCCAGCACATATGGCTATGGCTTTTGTTGAAAGAGTTAAGAATGAAATACATCAAAGACGTATTCCTAGTCAAACAGGCGGTGGAGCCAGCATAATGGATACAACATACAATCCATTAAGCACAAATGAAGATTATTTCTTCCCACAGACTGCTGAAGGCAGAGGAAGTAAAGTTGAGACATTGCCAGGTGGAACTAACTTAGGTGAAATTGATGATTTAAGATTCTTTACAAATAAATTATATAGAGGACTGCGTATTCCAAGTAGTTACTTGCCTACAGGACCTGACGAGAGTGCTGCACCATTTACTGATGGCAGAGTTGGTACTGCACTTATACAAGAATATAGATTTAATGAATATTGTAAAAGACTACAACGTCTTGTTTGCGAAACTTTTGATAAAGAATTTAAAATGTTCCTCAAATGGAGAGGCTTTGAACTAGACAATAGTAGTTTTGAATTAAGATTTAATGAGCCACAGAATTTTAGTAAGTATAGAGAAACTGAAATGGATGGTAATAGAATTAACACGTTTACACAGTTAGAACAATATCCTTATATGAGTAAACGTTTCTTAATGGGTAGATTCTTAGGACTTAGTGAAGAAGAGATGAGTCAAAATACTAAACTATGGAAAGAAGAAAACTTAGAGGACCAAGAAGCAAGTATACCAAATATGAGAAGTGTTGGTATAACACCAGGAAAAATAGAAACTGACTTAGACGCATTTACTCCTCCGCCAGAAGAAGGTATCGAAATACCAGGTGGTGGTGGTGAAGAAGGTGGTGCTGATCAATTAGATGCCGCTGGAACTGCAAGTCCAATTCCAGGTACTCCGCCTTCTATCGGCGCAGAAGAACCTTCTGCGTAATAAATAGTAGTAAGGAGACTATCGTGTTAATTAAAGATTTAATCGTTGAAACTAAAGAAATTAATCCCTTACAGGATTTAGCAGATGACAATAGTATTGCCCAAAAGTCAGATACTAGAAAAACTAGACTTACTCTTGAGCAAATTTCTAAATTGCGTAAACTTAATGATATAAAAATCAACGAATATCAAAGTGATCTTAAAAATATCAAATCACAATACGGTGCACCAGCTGCGGAACCTGTGGTATAATAATCAAAATTATCTTTTTGATTCAAAAAACCTACTTAAATTATAAAAATAAACTTAGCAGTTAAATACATAATAATGCCTCAATAGGGCATATGCAAACATGCCTTAAAGGAGCCTTGAATTATGTCAGAAAAATTTAATGAATTAATAGAACTTATCATCTCAGAAGAGACAGATAAAGCAAAAGCACTTTTCCACGATATTGTTGTGGATAAGTCAAGAGGAATATACGAAAACTTAATAGACGACGAAGCAGTTGATGAAGCAGTTGAAGAAACTGATGAAGCAATGGAAGAGTCAGATATTGATGAAATAAGTGACGAACAAACTCAAGACTTTATCAGTGATATCGATGCAGACCAAGAAGGTTTAGCAGTATCAGAAGAAGCAGATGAAGATGAGATGGAAGAGCGTCTAATTTCAGTAGAAAACGAAATGGACGAATTAAAAGCAGAATTTGAAAAAATTATGAGCGGCGAAGACGATGAAATGGATGCAGATATGGATATGGATGCAGATATGGATATGGATGCAGATATGGATATGGAGCCAGAAGGCGACATGGATATGGACGACGACATGGAAGAGTCAATTGCTGAAGGCGCTGAAATGAAAGCAGTAAATATGTCTAGTACAGACGGTAGTGATACAAATGCTTCAATGAAAGAGCCTAACAAAGATATGAAAACAACTGCTAAAGCATCAATGTCAACAGGCAGTGCAGAAACAGGTAGAGCAGCACCAAAAGCACAAGACATGGGCAGTACTACAGTACCTAATCAGAAAAAAGTTTAAGGTAGGTTAGTTATATGAACTATCTTAGAGAACATCTTACTTTCGATAATGCAAAAATCGTTTTAGAAACCACTAACGAAGGTAAAGATCTCTTTATGAAAGGTATTTGCATTCAAGGCGGAGTCAAAAACGCCAATGAACGAGTTTACCCTGTTGATCAAATTTCTATTGCAGTTAAAACACTGAATGAGCAGATCAGCAAAGGTAATTCTGTTTTAGGCGAAGTAGACCATCCAGATGATTTAAAAATTAATTTAGATCGAGTATCACATATGATTGAAAGTATGTGGATGGATGGGCCAAATGGCTTCGGAAAATTAAAAATATTACCAACTCCAATGGGTGTTCTAGTAAGAACCATGTTGGATAATGGAGTAAAACTAGGAGTTAGTTCAAGAGGGAGCGGAGAAGTCGCGCCTGGCAGTGGTAACGTGTCTGGTTTCGAAATTGTCACTGTAGATATAGTGGCACAACCAAGTGCACCGAATGCATATCCAACAGCCATATACGAAGGCTTACTAAATATGCGTGGAGGGCACAATGTACTTGAAATGGCCCGCGAAGGCGGAAAAGGAAAAGTACAAAAACACCTGAAAGACGAAGTAATGCGTCTCATCAGGGACTTAAAGATCTAGGAGACCAAAATGCTAGATGCAATCAAACCATTATTGGATAGTGATCTCATTAACGAAGATACTAAGACTCAAATCGCTGAGGCTTGGGAAGCAAAGTTAACTGAGACTCGCGAGCAAGTCAAAGTTGAACTTCGTGAAGAATTCGCGAACAGATACGAGCATGACAAATCTGTTATGGTCGAAGCATTGGATAGGATGGTTACTGAGAATCTAACAACTGAACTAAAAGAGTTTGCAGAAGAGAAGAAGAACCTTGCAGAAGACAGAGCAAAATTTGTTGGTAAAATGCAAGAGACAACTTCAACTTTTGATAAATTTTTAGTTAAGCAATTAGCAGAAGAGATTAATGAACTCAATGTTGATAGAAAGGCTCAAAACGAGCATGTTAGTAAACTAGAACAGTTCATACACGCACAATTAGCAGAAGAAATTACTGATTTTCAAAAGGATCGTCAAGATGTTGTTGAAACTAAAGTAAGGCTAGTTAAAGAAGCACGTGGACAGTTTAAGACTCTTAAAACAAAGTTTATTGAGAAATCAGCAAACTTAGTTAAGGAATCAGTAGCAAACAATCTAAATGCTGAAATCACTCAACTAAAAGAAGACATCGATGCAGCCAAAGAAAATACATTTGGACGCAAAATTTTTGAAGCATTCGCAACTGAATTTAGTGCAAGTTACTTAAATGAGAATCAAGAGATTAAAGACCTCAAGAAGATCGTTGAAGGAAACGAAAAATCATTAAACGAAGCAAACGAAGCGGTTGCAACAAAATCTCAACTTATTGAGACTAAAGAAAAAGAAATAATTCAGATTAACGAAAATGCAAAACGCAAAGAAAGTATGAACGAATTATTGAAACCACTTAATAAGGATAAAGGCGCAGTAATGCGTGACCTTCTAGAAAGTGTTCAGACCAGTAAACTTAAAACTGCATATGATCGCTACCTTCCAGTTGTTCTAGACGGTAACTCTGCTATAAAATCAGAAAAGAAATTAGTAACAGAGAGCCGTAAGGCAGTAACTGGTAACAAAGAAGTAAAAACTCAACCTGTGATAATCGACGATAATGTTGTTGAATTACGCAAGTTGGCAGGCTTAAAATAGAGTACTAAAAGGAGACACAAAATGTCAGACGTACTATTAGAAGGTCGTTGGGGCTCAACAAAAGATGCTCTTCTAGAAGGTTTAGAAGGCAACAGAAGAAGCTCAATGGCAGTTGTTCTAGAGAACACAAAAAGATACCTTTCAGAGGCAGCAACAGCTGGTTCTACTACATCAGGTAACATGGCAACACTAAACAGAGTAATTTTACCTGTTATAAGACGAGTTATGCCAACAGTAATCGCTAACGAAATCGTTGGTGTTCAACCAATGCAAGGACCTGTATCTCAGATCCATACACTAAGAGTTAGATATGCAGAAGCTGCAGATTCAACTGCAAGTGCACCATTTGATACAGATGTTATTGCAGGTGATGAAGCATTATCACCATTCAAGATTGCTACTGCATATTCAGGTAGTTTAACAACTGGAAAAGGCGCAACTTCTGCGGCTAAAGAGGGAACTGGTGGAAACAAAATTAGTATCCAAATCTTAAAGCAACCTGTAGAAGCAAAAACAAGAAAGTTACAAGCAAGATGGACTTTCGAGGCAGCACAAGATGCACAATCAATGCACGGTATTGATGTTGAAGCAGAAATCATGGCAGCACTTGCTCAAGAGATTACTGCAGAAATCGATCAGGAAGTAATAGGATCATTAAGATCACTAGCCGCTACTGAAGAGACATTTAACCAAGCAACAGTATCTGGTACAGCAACATACGTTGGTGACGAGCATGCCGCTTTATCAGTTCTTATAAACAGAACTGCTAATAAGATTGCACAGAGAACAAGAAGAGGCGCAGGTAACTGGTCAGTTGTTTCTCCTGAAGCATTAACAGTACTACAAAGTGCATCAACTTCTGCGTTCGCAAGAACAACAGAAGGTACTTTTGAAGCACCTACAAACACTAAGTTTGTTGGAACTTTGAACGGCGCAATGAAGATATACGTAGATTCATATGCCGCTGATTCTACAGCAGTACTAGTTGGATACAAAGGTTCATCAGAGACAGATGCAGCTGCATTTTATTGTCCTTATATTCCACTAATGAGTTCAGGAACTGTATTAGATCCTGATACTTTTGAGCCAGTAGTTTCTTTCATGACAAGATATGGATATGTTGAGTTATCAAACACAGCAGCATCTCTTGGTAATGCAGGTGACTATGTTGGTGAAGTTGCAATGAGTAACATCACTTTCTCATAAGATTAGAGAACAAACATTGAGGGGAGGATTTTTCCTCCCTTTTTTGTTGACAAAATTATCTATGTAAAGTATTATTAAATATGACAGAATTTTCTTTTATATTAGGAAACGGAAAGACAAGAAAAGACTTTAGTCTTCATGAATTAAAATCTAAAGGTAAACTTTATGGATGTAATAGAATTTATGAAGAGATAGTACCTGATGTTTTAGTTAGCACTGATAAAAATATGGCTGAAGAAATCCAAAAGTCTGAATATAGTAAGAATAATAATCATTATACTAGAGAAAAACATATTATAATTGGCAGTGGTGCAAAAGCACTTGATCCAATGTATCAAGCATTTAGCAGTGGTCCTAATGCGTTAGCAATCTCTGCAAAAGAAACTAATAATTCTTGTTTTATGATAGGGTTTGATTTAATCAGTGACAGTTACACTATTAATAACTTATATGCAGGAACAAGTAATTACTTAGAAAAAACTGCAAAAGCAACTGAATTTGTAAACTGGGTAGATCAAGTATACAAGATAGTAGAAACTTACGATAAACAAAAATTCTTCCATGTTAATCCATTGAACAATTATACTCCTGATAGTTGGTTAGAATTGCCAAACTTGGAAATTATGTCTAAAGATAATTTTAAAACATTGATAAATATGTAAAACAGTATATTTTGGAATAAACTTAATGGCTATAACTAAACGCATCGACGGTGCATATACTATATCTGCAACCGGAGGAATTGCTCTTAGCAATGCTGTAATAACTGCTGGAACAGGAATTACATCAGTTGCAACGGCTATAGTAAAACACTCAGTAATTACTCTTGGAAATATTATAGAAACAACTATTATCTTAGACTTAACAGGATTAAATTCTGGTGACGCTGACGGTGACATCATCGGTAAAGCAGGAACTGCAAATAGCCATTATGGTCAAATTACTACAGCTATCAATGGAACCATACTAAGCGGATATATACAGTGTTTAGAAACACCTGCAGGCGGCGAATCAGACATTGACCTTTATTCTGCTACAGAAGCGACAGGAACAGAAGAATCACTTATAACTGCCTTAACAGAAACAGCATTATTAAATACAGACGGTGACTGGGTAGGCAAACATCTAAGTACTAAATTAAATACCCTAGCATCAAACGGCACTATAAAAGCAGATAGTGCAATACTTACTTCAGATATTGGAAATACAATAGACTTAGTTAGTATAGTACACTCTGCAGGGTTAACAACTATTCCTCCTGCTAATGGGTATTTGTATCTTGTTGCTAGTGGCGGTTCTACTAACGCAACATATACTGCTGGTAAATTTTTAATAAAATTATATGGATATGCATAATATAACGGAGAGCACTAATGCCAACTATTTTACAACATAGACGAGGAACAACATCTCAGAATAATGCTTTTACCGGATCGGTAGGGGAAATTAGTGTTGATACAGATTTAGATACTCTTAGAGTACATGACGGTACCACTGCTGGCGGGTTTCAACTTACACAAAACGCTGCCACACAAACATTAACTAATAAAACCTTAACAACTCCTGTAATTACAGAAATTGATTCTGGATCAACTATAACACTAGATGCTACTACTGATATTATATTAGATGCAGATGGGGGAGATATATTCTTTAAAGATGGCGGTACAACATTTGGTAGTGCTACTAACACAAGTGGTAATTTAATAATAAAATCAGGTACAACCACTATGCTTACAGGCAGTGGTGCTAACGCAACATTTGCAGGAAACTTAACAGTAAGTGGTGACTTAGATGTCACTGGCGATTTTGATATGAGTGACGCAAACCTAACAAATGTTGGTAGTATTTCATTAGATTCTCTTACTGGTGATACAGATGCAAATACAAGTATTACGTTCTCTGGTTCAGATGTAATCACTATTGCAACTGGTGGATCAACTGCGGCAACATTTAACTCATCACAAGCACTCACACTAAGTGGCAATCTTATAATACCAGATGCTGGAACTATAGGTTCTGCTAGTGATACAAATGCAATCGCAATATCATCTGGTGGAGTAGTTGCTATTAGTGCAACTACTGCTTCAACTGGTAGTACTTCAGGTGCGTTAACTGTAGCAGGTGGAGCAGGTATAGCCGGTGACTTAGGTCTTGGTGACGATCTTAGACTTATATCAGATAGTGCAATATTATCGTTTGGTGCTAATTCAGAAATAGCACTTACTCATGTGCATAACACAGGATTATTATTAACAGATAGTGGTGGCGATCCCACACTACAACTGCATAATGCTGGCGAAAGTGTTTCATCAGATGGTTCTAAACTTATTCTAACATCAAACAGTGTTGCATTTAGTTTGCCAACTGCTGATGGCAGTGCTGGACAATTCTTAAAAACAAACGGAAGTGCAGTATTATCATTTGATACAGTATCTAGTGCAGCCGATGATCTAACTGCTGGTGATGCGGCAGTTAACATAACAACAAGTAGTGGTAATATTACAATAGATGCGGCTGCTAATGATTCAGATGTTATAATCAAAGGAACAGATAATAATGCAGATATAACAATGGCAACATTCAGTGGTGCTGATGCTGGTACACTTATATTGAATCACGATTTAGAATTAGGAACAGATGGATCTATTATTAAATTTGGTGCCGATAATGAAATTGTACTTACACATGTACATAATGTAGGCTTATTATTAACAGATAGTGGTGGTGGACCAACACTGCAACTAACTGATGCTAATGAAAGTGTTTCATCCGATGGTAGTAATTTAATACTTACCTCTGGTGGTACTGCATTTACTGTTCCTGCATCAGACGGAAGTGCTAACCAAGTTTTAGCAACAAATGGTAGTGGAGTATTGTCTTTTGCAACTGCAAGTGCAAACACACCATCAAGTGCAGATGGTCAAGCATTAGGTTCTGCTTCATTAGAATGGTCAGATTTATTCTTAGCAGACGGCGGTACAGTTACTTTTGGTAATGACCAAGATATTATACTTACCCATGTTGCTGATACAGGTTTAACCTTAAGCCATGTTGCAACTGCTGATAACAAACCTATTGTATTACAATTAAAGTCTGAAGAAGATGTTGTCGTTGCTAACGAAGTGATTGCGTCATTAGAATTTGCCGCTGGCGATTCAGACGGAACAGATGGTGCAACAGTCGCAGCTGGCATACATGCTATTGCAGAAGGAACATTCTCTGCATCAGCAAACGCAACTAAGTTAGTATTCACAACTGGTGTTTCAGAAACAGCGGCAGCAAGTGCAACTGCAAAAATGACACTTAGCAGTGCTGGTTTACTTACGGTTGCTGACGATATTATGATTAAAGACGGTGGTACGATTGGTGTTGCATCCACTAATGATGCAATTACAATTTCATCTGCTGGTATTGTAACATTTAAAGATGATATTCTAATTAAAGATGGTGGTACTATTGGTGTGGCTTCTGCCGCAACTGCAATAACAATTTCTTCTGCTGGTATTGTAACTCTTGTTGATGACCTCATAATTAAAGACGGAGGAACTATTGGTTCTGCAAGTGCTACTGGTGCTATAGGAATTTCCTCTGGTGGTATTGTTACCCTAGTAGATGATTTACTAATAAAAGATGGTGGTACTATAGGTGTCGCTTCTGCAACTACTGCAATAACAATTTCATCTGCTGGTATAGTAACTCTTGTTGATGACCTCATAATTAAAGATGCTGGAACTATAGGCTCTGCAAGTGCTACTGGTGCAATCGCAATATCATCTGGTGGTATTGTAACATTTGTAGATGATATTCTAATCAAAGACGGCGGTACTATAGGTGCTGCTTCTGCAACTACTGCAATAACAATAGCATCTAGTGGTATTGTAACATTAGTTGACGATTTAATTTTAAAAGATGCTGCAACAATTGGTGTTACATCATCAACTTCAGCAATTAGTATTGCATCAACAGGTATTGTTACTTTAGTAGATGACTTAATTTTAAAAGATGCGGCAACTATAGGGGTTACTAGTTCAACATCAGCAATTACTATTGCATCAACAGGTATTGTTACTTTAGTAGATGATTTAATTTTAAAAGATGCTGCAACTATTGGTGTTGCATCATCAACTTCTGCAATCACAATTGCATCAACAGGTATTGTTACTTTAGTAGATGATTTAATTTTAAAAGATGCTGCAACCATAGGTGTTACATCATCAACTTCAGCAATTAGTATTGCATCAACAGGTATTGTAACATTTGTAGACGACATCTTAATTAAAGATGCTGGAACTATAGGTTCTGCTTCAGACCCAGATGCAATCGCAATCGGTGCAGATGGAGATGTAACACTAACACAAGATTTAGAATTACAACATGACGGTGCAATACTATCTTTTGGCGCAAACGATGAAGTTTCTTTAACGCACGTACATAACGAAGGTTTAATACTTAATGGTAGTGCCACTTTTAGATTTAGGAAAGTATTTCAACCACTCACCATAAAGATCTAAAAGATCTTCTTGATACTCATCTCTCTTATTACCTTTATATTTTTTGATAAAACTTTTTAACAAGCGCTCTCCATAAACATAAATAGCTATATTCAATTCTGGACATTGAGATTTAACTTCTAACCATGGCTCGTATGCAGCATCATAATTTTTCACTTTCGCATAAAAATCTTATAAACTTTCATCTATGCGAATCGGCACTTCACAGAAAATATTTCTGGCTTCATTCTTTTATTTAATTGGATTAGCATACTCTCAATCCAACCATATATATTTCCACGAAAATCCGAATCACGTTTTTGTTGGAGAAGATGTTTATATTTCACAATTATTATTTACTCAGGATCCTATTTCACATGGGTTCCTTTTTTTTAGAAATAAAGGCGAAATAAGTTATCAGGAAGTTCCCATGATATATGAGGGTGGAAAATGGGTTGGAAATATACCGAGCCACCGCGTTACACAACCGGGAATTGAATATGTCACTATTTTAACGAAACAGGATGGTGGTCGGATCGCCTTACCTTTATCAAATAGTCCATTTGACACACCTCTTTTTTTTAAAGTC
>ENA-OSJC01003017-OSJC01003017.1-marine-metagenome-genome-assembly--contig:-NODE-3017-length-12308-cov-6.828714_pt1 | contig 12308 bp, 7 predicted proteins | sample MGYA00237885_ERZ534234 | MGnify/ENA primary metagenome ERZ534234 (study PRJEB26413, sample SAMN06343907) | marine metagenome | isolation source: coastal waters | place: Atlantic Ocean: West Antarctic... | reverse complement strand
TGCAAACTGGTTTATTGCTACTTGATGGCGATAACGAAGATGAAATAGATGTAACTATTGCTAGAGGCACAGCTTCTTTAACTACTATTTTAGGCTCACTTACACAGACAGGCACTGCTGGGGTTAGGGTTGCACCATCCAGCGCAGTTGCTTTAACAGTAAAAAGCACTGGAAATACAGACCCTGCTCTTGTTGTTCAACAGACGGGCAACACAGATGGGTGGGGACTTACGCCAGATAATACCAACGGTAATTTAGACTTTGTTAGAATTGGTGGTGGTGCTGGTACATATTTTAGGATTGGAGTAGACGGGTCAGTATCCACACCCACACTAGGTTCAAATAACGTAAGACTTGGCGAAAACGCAGGTAATACGATAGCCTCTGGCGGTAATTCTAACGTCTGCATAGGCGTCAACGCAGGAACGGCAATCACGACAGGGGATAATAACGTAGCCGTGGGTTTTGATGCATTAACACTTGAAGATGGAAATGGATTTAATGTAGCTATTGGTCATTCCGCACTTAAAACTCTTAACGCAGGTGCATCTGGGTTCAACACCGCAGTGGGCCACGAAGCAGGAACATTAATCGATCTGGGCATACATAACACCCTTATAGGCGGACGTGCTGGTGATAAACTTGCGCATTCTGATTTTAACGTAGCAGTAGGTGTTAACGCTTTAGGTGCAGATACTTTAGGTTTTGGTTCAGTTGCTATTGGTGTGAGTGCTTTACAAACAATGAACTTTACTTCTTCTACTGAAACTCGTTGTACGGCAGTGGGGTTTCAGGCAGGAAAATTAAATCAAACAGGTACAGACAATACGTTAATTGGCGCACAATGTGGTGATGCACTTACCACAGGATTTCAAAATACGGGTGTCGGACATGATGCTTTAGGCGCTTCAGATGATGGGCAAAATAATGTTGCAGTTGGTTTTTTAGCTTTAAATGGTAACTGTGGGGATAATAATACTGCTGTGGGTGAAAGTGCCCTAGCTGTTTCGACAGGGACAAATAACCAGTGTTTTGGTAATTCTGCGGGGGCAGCAATTACAGGTGGTAACTACAATACAATTGTTGGTAATCATACTGGAAACGGTGACAGCGTAGACATCCGTGGCGCAGACAACAACCTTATAATAGCTGATGGTCAGGGTAATGTTAGGATTTCATACAGAAGTGATGGTAATACTTTCCAAATACCTGATTTGTATAGCAATACAAGTTCGGGTTCTGCAAACATGGTTGCTCTTGCTAGTGGGACAATTGCTAGAGCAACCTCTTCGTTAAGGTATAAAAAAGATGTAGCTGACGCTACTCATGGCTTGTCTGAGGTACTTAATTTAAGACCTGTTACTTATAAAGGCAAAGGTGGAGAAGATGGTGATACTGTTTATGGTGGATTAATTGCAGAAGAAGTTCATGCCGCTGGATTAACGGAGTTTGTAGAATACGACACTCAAAACAGACCTGATGCTCTTCATTATAGCAACATGGTATCTCTCTGCATTAAGGCTATTCAAGAACAGCAAGCCACAATCACGGCATTAACTGACCGTATAGCAGTATTGGAAGGATAAGATATGGCAATTACATTTACATGGTCTGTAGCAGACATGCACAAAGTTACTGAAACAGGTGCAGTATATAAGGTTGAGTGGTCTTGCAGTGGCGTAGATTCTGACACTGAGGTACGCCACAGTCGTTCAGGGTCATACTTGCATACCAAAACTGTTAATGTTGCAGAGGTTACAAAAACCGCTGATGAAGTTACAGGTCGAGATAGTGATGGTAATGATGTTACGGAGTCCGTTACAAGAGTTGTAAGTGAAGCACACACAGAAATTGTACCTGTCACACCAGACCACACGGCATCAGGGTTCAAAGCCTATACAGATTTAACTGAAGCAGATGTGTTAGCTTGGTGCAAGGCTGGCGGTGTAGGCACTAAAGCTGAGAGCCTAATTACTAACGCAATTAACGGCAAGATAGCTGCTCAAGTTAACTCTACAGGTATGCCGTGGGCTGCTGAATAATTTTAACCCCCAACCAAAGGAGATCACAATGGCTGAGAAAAAAACAAACACCATTACGATCAACGGAACTGACTACACTGAAGATCAACTGACAGATGCTCAAAAAACAATGGTAAACCACACTTCCGACCTCGACCGCAAAATAGCATCTACACAGTTTAACCTAGATCAGTTACAAGTAGGCAGGCAGGCGTTCATGCAAGCCCTGACTGCCTCTTTGGAACCCAAGGCTGCGGAGTAAATGAATGCCCCTGACCAAACTCCAATTCAAGCCCGGTGTTAACCGGGAAACCACCTCATACAGTAATGAGGGGGGATGGTTTGATGTGGATAAGGTCAGGTTTAGATTTGGGTTTCCAGAAAAAATAGGTGGTTGGACTAAGTTTACCAGCGTTGCTTTTCTGGGAACCTGTCGTGCTTTGCATTCGTGGAAAGCATTAGATGGTACAGAGTTTGTTGGTGTGGGAACGCACTTAAAATACTATCTTTTGGAAGGTCAGCAATACTACGACATTACCCCGCTTAGATTAACCACAGGCGCGGGTGACGCAACCTTTGCCACAGGCGCTGACACATTAAACGGTGAAATAGACGCCAATTCCCAATCTATCATATTAGACAGTGCGTCAGGGTTTCCTGCGTCTGGAAGAATTAAAATAGGTTCTGAAGAAATAACCTATGGCTCCATATCAAGCGTAACGCTGCTAGGCTGCGCTAGAGGTCAGAATGGTACGACAGCCGCTGCTCATGCAGACGGTGTTGCGGTTGGATGCTGTACCATTACGGTCACTGAAAACGCGCATGGTGCTTTGGATAACGACTTTGTTACCTTTACGGATGCGGCCACACTAGGCGGTGTAATAACAGCCGCGGTTTTAAACCAAGAATATCAGGTAACCGCTATTGTAAGCGATAACGTGTATCAAATTGAAGCAAGAACCGTTTCAAGTATTGGTTCAATAACCACAACCAGCGGTTTAAACCCAACGTTTGTATTCTCTAATGCTTCAGACAGCGGTACAGGCGGCACGGCCACCGTTGCGGCATATCAAATTAACACGGGCCTAGACACGACTATTGTAGGCAACGGTTGGAACGCGGGAACCTTTGGCCGCGGAACGTGGAACTCTTCGACTGATTTGTCCGCCGTTGGGCAGACGTTGCGTATCTGGAGCCATGATAACTTTGGCGAAGACCTTTTAATTAATGATAGAGATGGAAACATTTACTATTGGAATAAAACAAATGGCACGGGCGTTAGGGCTGTGCCATTGTCTACTTTATCCGGTGCAAGCAGTTCTCCAACTAAAGCCAAGATCGTTTTGGTTTCGGACAAGGACCGCCACATTGTAACCTTTGGTTCAGATTCCGAGTTTAACACAGACCAAGACCCTTTATTGATTAGGTTTGGTAGTCAGGAAAGCCTTACTAATTGGGCTGCGTCGGCAACAAATACAGCGGGTGACCTTAGAATTGGTTCCGGTTCCGAGATTGTTGCTGCCATAGAGACGAAACAACAGATTCTGGTATTTACAGACGTTTCGCTACACGCAATGCAATTCTTAGGACCGCCGTTCACCTTTGGCATTAACATGGTATCGGACAACATTACTATTGTGGGCCCGTTGGGCGCGGTAAATGTTGAAGACACGGTGTTTTGGATGGGCCAAGAAGAGTTCTACAGTTATTCTGGCGCGGTACAGCGTTTACCTTGCACCATTCGGGATTATGTGTTTTCAGACTTTAATTTCTTTCAAAAGGACAAGGTTACGGCCTCCTCAAACACGGCTTTTGGCGAGGTTTGGTGGTTTTATCCGTCGGCAGGTAGCGCCGAAAATGACCGTTATGTGGTCTTTAATTACCAACAAAACCTATGGTATTACGGTACTTTGGACCGCACCGTATGGCTAGACCGCGGTATAAACGCTGATCCGATAGCCGCGGCACCGGATCATCACCTCTATAACCATGAAGTAGGATTTGACGACGGCAGCACTGATCCTGCGACGGCAATTGCGGCCCGTATTGAAAGCAGCCAGATTGACATGGGCGACGGCGATCATTTCTTGTTTATGAGCAGGATGGTCCCTGATTTGACCTTTAGAGACTCAACAGCAAGTTTTCCGTCGGCTACTATGACGTTACAGGCCCGCAATTATCCGGGTGGATTGTACCTTCAAACGCAAGCAAAGGCGGTAACTCGGACGGCAACAGTTCCTTTGGAACAGTGGACAAATCAGGTTAATTTGCGACTTCGTGGCAGGGCTTTTTCGTTAAAACTAGAATCTACTGATACGGGAGTTGGATGGCGTTTAGGTACGCCGCGGGTTGACATAAGGCCAGACGGGAGAAGATAGTGTCTCGTAATTTAATCAAGCCGTTCTTTCCGAAAGCGCCGGAAGAATATGACAGAAAGTACATGGAATCGGTAGTTCTTGCCTTTTCTGTATATTTGGAACAGATGCAGAATCCGGGGGCTGGCCGAAACACGGGCATAGTTTTAACGAACTTACAGACGGACGATCAGGGTTTAGAAATTGGTGAATTGTTCCAATACAGGGATGCCGCGGGCGTCATGGGGCAGGTTAAAGTGACGGTTGCAGACCAGCCGAATCTACGGGGAAACGCCGTTATAGGCGCGGTAGGCGCGGTGACGGTAGTAATCTCATAAGAGCATGGAAAAGACAAACTACATCTGTTAGGATGTTTTTTAAAGGGGCAACGCGATGCAGCAACAACTAATTCTTCCTGAAGGTGGTTTGGCTTCCTTTTTGACATCGAACTTGGATGAGATTGACGACAGTCGGTTGATGTTTGGAAATCAGGCAGGAATTAATTCGCACCGCGTCATAGCGGAGCGAATGGCTGGTTTAGGTCGCAACGGCGATACAGAGCTTATTCATGCGGAAAAGGGTGAGATTGTAATCCACCCTAAGTTGTTAGAGGAAAACCCTCGTTTAGCCAAAGAAATGATGGACGCGTTTAATAATTCAGACGTTGATTTAAACCGTTATATAATTGGTTCTAAGGAAAACAGCATTAACCCTGACACCGGTCAGGCCGAGTTTTTCTTTAAAAAAATAGCTAGAGGTATAAAGAAAGCAGTTAAGGGCGTAAAGAAATTAGTTAAGAAGTTCGCGCCTATTATTATTGCAGCGGGGGTTAATTTCTTTGCGCCCGGTTTGGGTACTATTGCGGCGGGTGCGCTATCCGGCGGCATTACTTCCTTGGCACAAGGTGGCAACTTTAAGGACTCTATGAAAAGCGCGCTTATGGGCGGTTTTGTAGGTGGCATTAGTGCGGGTGTTAAGGGTGCTATGTCTTCGGGAGAAGGCGGCATGTTTGAAAAGTTTACCTCGGGTGTAAAAGAGTTTGGTATGCCTACTGGCGGAAATATATTTAAAACAGGAACTAGCTTGTTCGAACCCGAAGCTGCGGGTTCACAGGTTCGGAGCGTTCCCGACACTTCCACAGGAAGTCTTGTAACCGACGCAGACTATCAAATGATCGAGGATGCTGCCAAAAAAACTGGCGCAGAGAAGTTTTCCATAACCGACTCACTGGGTAAGGCTAAAGACTTTGCAGTGGACCTTTTAAAGAAAAAGCCTTTAAGCTTAGATGAGGCCAAAGCGCAGTTGATTAGGGGCGGTCAACACATAGGTGTTACTCCCGACCAATTGACCACCGCCGCGCAAGCTTTAGTAGATGCAAGCAGCCCCGGACTGAGCATGTACAAAACAGGCGCGGCGCTTCTAGGCGGAGCCGCGTTAACAGGCGCGTTTGATCCAATTGAATCAGAGCCCTTAAATGATCCATACGATGGCGTTTCCGCCTCTGAAACGAGGCTTGCGGAAAACCCATTTAAATACAGCACCGGTCGCCGCATAGCCCCACAGTCAATTACTATGGACCAAACGATGGTTCCAGCAAAACAACCAATGACTTACGAGAAGTTTTTAGCTCAACAGGCGCAACTACCGCAGCTTGCCGCGGGCGGTGAAATGGGAGATTTTCCACGCCGCACGGGATACATTGGTGGGCCCGGAACAGAAACGTCTGACAGTATTCCCGCAATGTTATCGGATGGTGAGTTTGTAATGAATGCAAAGGCTGTCCGCGGAGCCGGAAACGGGAGTCGTAAAAAAGGGGTTCGTAAGATGTACGATATGATGCGGGCTTTTGAAGGAGGATCGGTAGCTTAAATGGCAGGCGAATACGACTCATACCAAACAGTCACAAACCGGCAAGACCCCGCGATAGAGGCGTATCGTCTAGGTCTTTTAGGCGATGTTCAAGGCTTTACCCAAGACCAGATTCATGGCGGAAACGTACAGGAATTGCGGAACCAAGGCCTTACTGACGCCGAGATTTCGCAACGATTAACTACAGGGACCGCCGCTTCCGACGATTATGTCGCTCAAGTAGGGGAGGTTGGTGACGCCGATTATGTTGCTGGAGTAGGCACCGCCGCTTCTGACGATTACCGCGGATTTTCTGAAGAGGATATTGGGGGCATTAGCCAGACGGCGATGTACCGCCCCCCAGACTATCAAGTTGCGGGCATCAGCCCTTCTGAACAAGCTGCCACTGCCGCCGCGCAACAGGGTGTTGGTGCTTATCAGCCTTACTTAGACAGCGGAACACAATCGGTTCAGGGCGCAACGGGGATGATAGCCAATGCCGCGTTGCCTTACATGCAGCAAGGTGTTGCGGCGTTAGCGGGCTCTGATCAACGATATGATCCAAGTGCTGCTCAAGGCATTGCGCAACGTGGTATGAATCAACTTGGTCAGACGACTGCACAATATGATCCAAGTACCACCGTGGCTAACACTTACGGCGCTATGGCTGACATGGCTCAAACAACGGGCCAGTACGATACCCGAGGCACCGAAGCTAATACTTACGGTGCAATGGACGACATGGCTCAAACAACGGGCCAGTACGATCCCACTAGCGCCCGTAACTACATGAACGAATACGAAGACCAAGCGGTTCAACAAGCTTTGGCTGACGTTGCTCGTGCCGGTCAGACTCAGCAAGCTCAATTGGGCGCAAATGCCTCTGCGGCGGGCGCGTTTGGCGGTTCCCGTCAAGGCGTGGCGCAAGCTGAAATTGGTCGAAACACTTTGGAACAACAAGGGCGGACCGCGGCTGGAATGCGTCAAGCGGGCTACGAAAGCGCGGCCCAACGGTCTCAGGAGGCGTTTGAACGACAGCAGGGTCGAGGTCAAACCGCGGCTCAACAGCGGGGCGCAATGGGGTTGGCCGCAGGTCAATTTGGTCAGGGCGCATATGAGAGCGCAATGGGTCGAGGTCAAACTGCGGCTCAACAACGTGGTTCCATGGGATTAGCTGCGGGTCAATTTGACCAAAGCGGCTTTGAAAGCGCAATGGGTCGCAGGGCAAATGCGGCTCAAAATGCGGCTGCATTGGGAATGTCTGCGGAAGAATTTGCGCAAGGTGGCTTTGAAAACGCCATGAACCGTCAGCAAGGTGCTGCGGGAATGTACGGAACTATGGGTCAGGGAATTGGCGGTCTTGCCGCCCAAATGGGTCAATTAGGTATTCAACAAGCTGGTTTAGGCGAAATGAAACAGGGCATGAATACGCAAGACGTTCAGAACCTAATGACCGTAGGTGCTAACGAGCGTGGTATACAACAGCTTGGTCTGGATGCAAATCGTATGTCAAACTTGCAAGCCTATTCTCAACCGTATCAACAGTATGGATTTCTATCGGACATTTACTCTGGAACACCTTCAGGGTCGTCCACTTTGACAGCAGCTTCCGCCCCACAAACGTCGCCCTTTCAAACGGCTGTGGGTTTAGGTATAGCTGGATTAGGCGCAGCGTCGGGCGCTTCAAAGGCGGGGTTACTTTAAATGATGAATCGTAATGTTATGCAGCGTCAGATGTTTAATCGCGGTGGATATGTCCAGCCGCAACGATTGCAAGCGGGCGGGCCACCTATGATGCCACCTCCGCCACCGCCACAGGGAATGATGCCGCCGCCACCACCGCCACAGGGAATGATGCCACCTCCGCCCCCACCACAGGGAATGATGCCACCGCCACCACCGGCTGGGCCACCTCCCGGCATGGAGCAAGAACTCATGACCGCGGAAGCGCAGGGCCAGCAAATGGGTAAGCAGGCTATGGAAGGCATTATGCAGAACATAGACGGGGCCGAAGATTACGCAGGCCTGATTAACGGCCTGCGCGGCAATGACATGCCCCTAGAGGCGCGGTACGCGGAACTAGCTGGTTTGGTTGGTCCCGAGGATGCGGAACGGACGCCTGAGTCGGTTTTAACTTTGACACAGCCTGCCATTATGATGACCGAAGAAGGCGCTATGAACAGCGGAATTGGCGATTTAATGCAAGGCATTGCTGGCGACGTTGAAATGGAAGGCCCGATGGAAGAGGGCGTTGGTTCGTTAATGATGTCGCAAGCGGCCCCACCGATGGACTCTCCTATGATGGAGGCGGGTAACACACCACCCGTAAATTTTAGACACGGCGGACCGGTAGCGGTTCGAGGATACGCAGGTAACGGCGTGAATCCTACCGGAGAAGTTAAGGTAGGCGGCGGATCAGCCATTGATCTGGCTGAAGAAGACTTGTCCAAGTACCAAGCTTATTTAAGCGGGGGCTATGACCCCGCAGCGCGGGCCGCGGACCTTCAAGAGCAACGCGAGATGTCGCAAGCGCAGATGTTGTTTGACATTGCGGGCACTGGTTTAGCGTTTGCTGGCGAAACGCAGGGCGGTTCAATTGCGGAACGTCTGGCTAATGCCGCGTCTAAAACACAGCTTACAGACAAGATAGGCGCACGGGCCGCGAACATGTTGACCGCCAAGCAGGCACAAACTGCTGAAAAGCGTCAGTTAGACAGGGATGCACGTATGGCCTCTTTACAAGGGGCACAGGCCACAATGGCCGCTAAACGGGATTTGGCGGCACGTCAGGCTTCCGTAAAAAGATCAACGCCTAAAATGTTTCGTGTAACAAGCCCTGATGGAAAAACTTTTGAGGAATTTGATGTTGCCAACAATTTCGAAGCTTATAATAATTTTAAAAAAGAAAACCCAACCTTTAAGTCTCTTGAAGTAGGCAAGGAAGCGGCAGGGTCCGTATCAATTAAAACAGTTTATACCTTCACGGGTGGCACGGCCACTACAGAAAACTTCACTATAAACGACACGACTGGCGAAGGCTTGAAAAAATATAACGCCGCTTTAAAGCCATCAAACGCTTTAAACCAAACACAAGCGGATAATAAATTTGCCATGTTGGCAAAAGCCGCGCCATCTTCGTCTGACAAGATGGAGTCATATCTAATTAAAGAAAACATAACACTTGCAAACGGGGAGGTTGTTCTTAACGGAGAAGTAAGGCTGCTAACAAATTCAGATGCTCAAGCAAACTCTGGTAAAATAGGAAGGCCTCTTGGAATAGACGTTGAATTGATTGAAGTGTTTAAACAGGGGGAACTATCTAAGTTTATTCTTCAAGACGACAATATATTAAAGACCTTGAAAAAGCTTGGCGACGGTTGGAGCAAAACAGACAAAGGTATAGCACTCACTAAGCTACAATTGGTACAGGACGGAAAAGTAAAAACGTTAGTTCTACAAAGCAATGATCCTGCATATACTACAAAACTAGCGGAGGCCATTACCGCCGGTTACATGCCTGAGAACGAAGCGGCGTCACTTTCCATACAAGACAACATGACGCAGGCCGTAGAGTCTCGGCTGGAGAAAAGAAACATTGCTGAAGAAATACGTCAACAAGTTCTGGATTTAGAAATAATTGGGGTAGAACAAAAAGGCAAAGTAGCTCTTCAGACATATGGCAACCGGTTTATTGCTGGTCAAAACGCCATAAAAGCCACTTATGTTGCTAAACTAGACGCTCAAAAACTGGAGCTAGACACCGCAGAAGGTAAGCGCCTATCCTCCAAAGACGCCTTTGACCGTTTCATGACAACCGCTAAGTTTACAACCGATAAAGCCAAGACCACTTATGCTAAAACGCAAGATGTGCTGGCTCAAGCCAATGTTGAGATCGAACAAGCTTATGAAGAACGCCGCATAGCGGTTTCCGAAGGTAAATTTGAAGAAGCAAAAAAGGCTCAAAAAGAAATTGTTCGTATAAACAACTTAATGAACACTCAGCGTGACCGTTTGTACGACCTAGCGGTGAAGAAAGGCGATTTGGACAAAAGCGCTCAAGAAGAACTTGAAATACATAGGTTAGACCTCTTAATTCAAGACAGTTTACGTTTAGAGCAAACTATTGCTTATCAGAATAGCACTGTGGCCGTAGATGAGGCTATGTTAAAATTAAAACAAGAGCAGCCGGATATTCGCGTTGTGGGCGATTTTGTTATGGACTTTAATACAAAGAATAATCCCGGCAGCGGCGTTCCAGTAGTAAACACAGCCACTGGAAATCCTTTGCGTTCTCGTGGAACTACAACCACAAACATCAACGGCACCATAATAGACACAACTGATCCTGAAAATCCGAAGATCGTTTATCAGGACCCTTCTAGCAAATATGAAGTTGTTAATGGTCAATTTATGGATATGTCAGGCGAAATACCTGTTTCCGTTATGACCATACCTAAACAGGGCGTGTTTAAAGAATTTGATGGTAAACTTTACGACGTATCGGACCCTCAAAAAATACGCGAAATTGCTGCATCAACCGCGTTACCAAAACCGGACATGTATGACATACAGTATGACGATGGAACTGTAATGCCTATAGATGCAAACACCATTAACGGTCAATCTGCTATGAAAGCTGCTACAGAAAACGGTTATAAAGTTACGCGGATTGGAACTACCAAGACGATGACCGGACAAGGATTTATATCTAAGGCGGGTGTAATTACTTCCTATGACGGCATTTCGTTTGTTGATCCTAAAACGGGAAAAAAGAGGCTATTAACTGCTGTTGACGCTGTCCCCGTAAGTGCCGAACAAACCGCTTCTTTAAACAAGGCCCAACGACGCACTGATAAATACTTGGGTCAGCTTGTGGAACAAGATAACGCGCTTGTGCAAGTTTTAATGGATCGTGGCGATTTTACCGTTGAGGGAAAAACGCTTACTGTAGAACAAGCAAGGACAGCAACTGCGCAGGTTCGTAATGCGTTTGAACAGGCTAGACGTGGAACGGGTTTTTGGAGCAACATTGCTGCTGGTTTAGACAGTGTTTTAGGTGGTCCTCTTGCTAGTCCAAAGTTTTCTCAAATGTTGTTTGGCAACATTACAGATGCGCGACAATTCACTCAAGTTATAGAAATATTAGGTCGGTCAGCCCTTCGTTTAGACGAAGGTCGTCCGGCAATGGAAGAAAAACGCGACCTTGGTAAATTGTTTCCAAACGCCAAAACGCTTGTATCAAGCCCTGTAACGGAAGCGCGAAAGCTAGTTGCCTTGGGCGCAGTTCTGGTTCAAGAACGCAGGGCTTTGCTTGAAAAATTAAGCAACAAAGAAAGCAGTATGAGCAATTCTCAAATTGCTACATATGAATCCAAGTTATACGAAGTAACACGTTTACAAGAATTGTTAGGCCCGGTTATTGGTAATGGCATTGACCCGGGTTCAGCAACTGCTTTGCAGGGTGATAGCGCAGTGTCCCCGCCTGTGGCAGGTACGGAAACGGCCCGAGAAAGAATTAACAGGGAAGCGTTAGAAGCGGCAAGGGCCCGCAAAGCGCAGAAAAAATAGGGGTGAAACGGATGGCTGACCAAATTAAGTATTCTTCAAACATTCCAAATTATCAGCCTTCGCCCGCTTATCTTGGGGGAACCATTGAGGAAAACTTAATTGAAAGGACCGCGGTGGAAGGCGTTCCTCAATCAATGTATTCCAAAAGCCAACTTTCAGAACTTACCCAAATTTACAAAAACGAAAACGTTGCTAACCCTACCGCAGCGTTTGCTCAAGATATTGCAACCACGTTAAGCGGCGATTTTCCTGAAGACCCGGAATGGTTTACATATGAGGGTAATAAACTAGGTATAAGCGGGTTTGCAAAAGCGTTTAACGGCGGCAATCCTATGAGCGATGCCGATCAGATTGAAACTTTTTCAGTGGACACTGAAGGTAATCCAATAACACTGCCAACGTTGTTTGGCAGTGAGAAACTTGGTGCCTATTACCAAGGAGTTAAGGAAGAGGTTGTGCCTGCGTTAGCTGAAGCTGGAAGCTTTGCAATGGGATTTAAGCTTACAAACGATTATTT
>ENA-OSJC01003016-OSJC01003016.1-marine-metagenome-genome-assembly--contig:-NODE-3016-length-12309-cov-7.365680_pt1 | contig 12309 bp, 8 predicted proteins | sample MGYA00237885_ERZ534234 | MGnify/ENA primary metagenome ERZ534234 (study PRJEB26413, sample SAMN06343907) | marine metagenome | isolation source: coastal waters | place: Atlantic Ocean: West Antarctic... | reverse complement strand
CTTGGAAAGAGATAGTAAGGATAGAGGCAGAGCAACGTAAGGCACAACGTGATGCAGTCTATGCCAAGCAAGAGTTTGTAGATAATTGTATTAATGGTGTAATTATAACTGTACTGATACTAGCAGGTATAGGAGCTACAATTGCTCTTCTATATATAATAGGTTCACAACAAGGTAAATGGTAGTGCTTGATAGCTAACACTCAATATGTTATACTACTAATAAGTAAAGGTAAAGGTAAACAATGGCACTAAGTTCTTCAGTACCGTCTATAGCAACAGCCCCAACTGCAAAGAGTGGTATGGCAGGTTCATTGTTGCCGAAACAACAACATGCGATACTTAAGAAAATTGGTTTTACAGGTCCAGTGAATACAAATTCTATGAACCAGTTTATGCAATCTACACCTGGTGCTGCTTCGTTAGTTGTAAAGTTAGCAAAAGCTGCTCAGAACATAAAGAAGTTAAATGCTGGTGGTGTCGTAAGTAGTGGTTACGAAACTGGTGGTCTTGTCACTTATACATTTACTTACCCTAACGGTTACAATACAATTCAAACTACGGGCGCAACAATAGATGAAGCTAAAACCAAAGCGGCTTCTCAGTATCGTAGCAGTGAACAACATAGGGCTAAGGGTGGTGAACCAATAAACTTTATAAATAGTCTTACAGTTACTGAAAAACCAGCAAATGCTCAAGCATATATTTTGGCTGACTTACCAGTACCTGTAGGTGCGACTATGCTTAATGTTGATCGTAGAACTAAATCTATACTTAAAAGCAAAGGCTACACAGTAGAAGGTGGAGTAATTGCAACTGTTCCACAAGAACAAACACAAACTGCAGTTACTCCTTCTGCAGATCCTGATCCTATAAATGAGATAAGTGCTGCTGTTTCTGCTAATACTGCTGCTACTAATACTACTACAGATTCAAGTGCTGCTGCCAGTACAACAACAGGAAATGAGAACACTATGGCTGAAGAAACAAGAGAAGATTCAGCAGAAGTTAAAAAATTAAAAAATCTTAATGACCGTTTAACAATTGCAAAACAAAATCTTGTTGAGCAGCAAACACTATTGGCTGATGAAAAAGCTCAAAGAGCAGCAGCAGCAGCTGCTGGCACACCCGATAATGTAGACGGTGAAGCCGCAGCACAAAAAAAAGTAACTGCAGCTCAAACAAAAGTTAATGAACTTGCAGGAGAACTGGCTGTCCTAAACCAAGGATCTTCAAGAGAAAAATCTATATTAGCTGTAGCTGATCCATCTGCTTTAGCTGAACAATCTGTTGTAGATAAATTAGATGCAACTACTGCGGGAACTACAATAGCTGAAGAAACAGGACAATTAAGTTCAACAGACCCTAAAGCAATTGTATCTACAGTTGATACTCAAGCTATGGTTGATGCACCTGCTGCTATTACAGCAGAGACAGCAGCGGTAACTGAAACTAAAGCTGGTGTTGATGCAGCTTTAAAAGATGTTAGTGCTGTTCAAGGTACTGTATCAGATGAGGCACAAGTAACTGCTGAACAAGGTGAGTTATCTGAAGGAGCTACAGCAGCTGCTGTAAAAGTAGATCCAACTAAAGTTGTAGAAGTTATTGCTGGTGAAAGAACTGTAACCTCTGATGAAATGGCTGTGGCTCAAGGCTTAGATGAAGATGCTGTTAAAGCAGATATTGCACAGACTAATGTACCTGATAATATTAAAGCTGCACAGACAAGTGTATCCCCAGAAGAAATTCCAAAGCCAGCACAGATTTTAGAATCTGATATGGCTTCAGCTAAAGCAATTACGGATGCTGGATTAACTGCTGATGCTACTGCTACTGCAGCTAAACTAGCAAAGTTTACTGTAGATGCTCAAACATTAGTAGAGTTTAAAGAAGGTAAGATTGAAGCAGAAGATACAGTACAAGGTCAACTTGCTTCATTGATGCAGGACTTTGATGATGGTACACCTGCATGGGCTGCTGGTGCTATGAGAGCAGCACGGGCTGCTATGGCAGCAAGAGGTCTAGGTGGTAGCTCTATGGCAATGTCAGCCATTGTACAAGCCTCTATGGAGTCAGCTATACCTATTGCATCTGCTGATGCTAATGCATTCCGTGAGATGAAGTTAAACAATCTTGGTCGTCAACAACAGGTTGCACTGAGTAATGCTGCTGCTCAACAAGGAGTTGAGATAGCTAACTTTAATGCTGAACAACAAACATCTTTACAAAACTCTCAGAATTCTTTTTCTCTACAGTCACAGAACCTAAGTAATAAACAAAGTGTTGTATTAGCTAACGCACAGATTAAAGCTTCTTTGCAGGGTCAGAACTTATCTAATCAACAACAGGCTAACATTGCTGAAGCAGCACGTTATGCAGAGGTGAACAATCTTAATTTAAATAATAGACAGCAAGGTATCTTGCAAGACAATGCCAATGAGATGCAAGTTAACTTGGCTAACCTATCTGCTAAACAACAAGCTTACATAGCTAATGCTCAACTAGAAGCTGCACTACAAGGTAAAAAGATTGACAATAAACAACAAGTAGCTTTGACTAATGCTGCTCGTTTTGCTGAAGCTAACAACCTTACATTTACTGCTAAGGAACAAGCCAAGATACATAACTCTGAGTTAATGAAAACAATTGGACTGGCAGAACTTAACTCAGAGCAAGCAGCAACACTACAAAATGCTGCAGCTATTGCATCTATGGACATGACTAATCTGTCTAACCGACAGCAAGCAGCTGTACAAAATGCTCAAGCTTTCTTACAAATGGATATAACTAATTTATCTAATCAACAGCAAACAGCAATATTTAAAGCTCAGGCTGTACAACAATCATTACTAACAGATGCCGCTGCAGAAAATGCTGCTGCTCAGTTTAATGCTTCATCTGAAAATCAAACCAATCAATTTATGGCAAATTTAAAATCAGACATTTTAAAATTTAATGCTAATCAAGCAAATGCAATTGCACAGTATAATGCTGGTGCAGAAAATGCTGGTTCTCAATTTAATACTAGTATACAAAATCAGCGTGAACAATTTAATGCAGGTAATAAACTTGTTATAGCACAAGCTAATGCACAGTGGAAACAAAATGTTGAAACACTTAATACAGCTTCACAAAATGGATCTAACTCAGCTTTAGCTGCAGTAGTTAACCAATATACTCAGGGTGCTATAGACGCAGTTTGGCAAAGAGAACGTGATTTAATGGACTTTGCTTTTAAGGGTATGGAAACTGCTAAAGAACGTGGGCTACAGTTATTACTAGCAGATAAAAAATATGAAGAAGCTGGAGTTGCTAGGGATGATAATGAACAAACATATCTTTATGCAAACATCTGGAAAGCAATATGGTCCTAGTAGGAAAAAATTATGTCTTATAAAAAATCTTTAACAACTGCAAGAGAAGCGTCTAACCAAAGACTAGGAAGACTAGGAAGACCCTATAAATTTAGAGGGGCTATTGTTGATTTAGACGACAATGAGGAAGAACTTAAATTAAATGTCCCAGACTTACGGGAGGGTTTAATGGCCTCATCAAATAAAAATAAAAAAACTACAGACGAACCATTAAGTTGGGTTGATCGTTCAATGGATTTTATGGTTGCCAGTAATGATTATTTAAAAAAGTTAGTATCAGAGAATCCAATGAGAGGAGAGGTTGAAGATATAATAGCAAGCTTTGATAAAGATGCAGGTCTTTCTGATGTATTAACAGGAGAAGGAACCAGCACTCGTGCTATGACAGATCCAGAAGGTAAGCCTCTTGATATATTAAACAAAGGTGATGATGTTAATATTGAGATTAACCCTAAGTCTAAAGAAGGAATTAATAATTTTATTTCTTCTATGGCAATGTCAGAGTCTTCTAATAATAGTAGATCTATACGTACTAATAAAGATGGTAAAGAGTTTGCTGGTTTTCTTAACATGGGAAAAGCTGTACAAGATCAATATATGAACGCTACTGGAGCAGAGTTTGATATGGATGATTTTAGAGATGATCCTATACTGCAAAATGAAGTAGCCCTTTTTCATATTGGAAAACTTGACCAAGCAATCTCAAGTATTAAAAATATCCCAGAAAAATTTAATAATATAAATGGTCTTAGGGCAGTTGGACATCTTGGTGGTGCTACTGGTATGAAAAAGTTTGTAGAAAGTAATGGTAAATATAATCCTAAAGATGAACTTGGAACAAGTTTAATGGATTACTTTAATAAATTCTCTAAGAAAGGGGTGTAAATAATGTTTAGCGCACCTATACCTGGTCAGTCATTAACCTCTGAACCAAAGAACTATGCTTGGGAAAATCCTCCTCGTATGGTTTCTCCTGAAGAATCTTTGACTTGGCATTTAGATAGGCTGTCAGAACCTAAAAGAACTAAGAGTATTGTAGATATGCTTGCGTTAGGTTTTGATGTCGTCACACTTACTGAGGGTATCTTAAGGGCTGCTGTATCTGAGGGTGAACACAGTATTGATGTTAGTTTAATTATTGCTCCTGTTATACATGAGTTTATTATGGGTAGTGCCGAGGCTGCAGATATAGATTTTAAAGAAGGCATTGAAGATGATGCAGATGATATGTCTAATCAAGACATAGCATACTCTCTCAGAGAACGTGCTGCTGAAAAACTTATAGCTGAGTATAAGAAAGAAAACAAAATAGAATCAATACCCATGGAAGAACCGATGGATATGCAGATGAGTAAACCTGCAGAGCCTGTAATGAAAGAACCTATGGAAGAACCTATGGAAGAACCTATGGAAGAACAAACAGATAAACCAATGGGTCTTATGTCACGGGGAGTTGTATAATGGGTGCGATGCAGGGTATATGGATGGCTGAACAAGCCATGGAAAAAGAAAGGTTTGATCAAGCTAACTTAGACCTTAGAACAAAATCAGAAGACAGACTTGATAAAAAATTTCAAGAAGATTTTACAAATAATAGATTAAAGAATCTTTCTGATTCAGGTTTTAATTTTGGTCTTGGAGGTTCTTCAAGTAGTGGGAGTGGCAGTGGTGATGGTAGTTTATTATTAAGTGCTGAAACAGAAAACACACTTAAAAAAATTGTAGCTTTATTACCTGAAGATAGTCTTATTGCACCAAAATTAGTCAATGCTAATTTAAAAAGCTTACAAAGTATTGTTGCTGCTATTGAAGCACGGCAAGAAACTTCATCTCGTAGTGGTTTACCATTAACTCCTGATGCTATTGAAGGAATATTTAAAGACATTTACGTTACAAATACTACAAGTCAGTCCTCTTTAAATGTTCAAGACCTAGCTAGTTATTTACAGGTAGATTTAGAAAGTGAATATGTTGGTGGAGTTACTTGGAATGAATATTTAACTAAACAAATATCTCCTAAGACAGCAACATCAGTAGATTTTTCACAGAAATTTTCTGTTGGTACTATGTCAGCTACAGATATAAAATCTATTAGAGGATCGTTTCAATCTGATTTACTACAAGGAATTGAAGATGGAATTTCTGAGTTTAATCAAAATACAATTAGGGTTGCAGAGCTTAAAAAAGAAATACAGAAAGCCTCTGATGAGGGTAAGGTCACAGATACATTAAAAAAACAACTTGTTGAGTTAAATAAACAACAAGAGTTGTTTGGAAAATATAGACAAGCACAATCAGATCTTAAATTAGCTACTCCTGTTTTTGGTTTGGCTACTAGCTTGGTTGGAGTTGATAGACTTTTAGATTATATTCAAAATTTTCCTAAAATAAAACTACCAAGTGTTAAAAAAATATTTAATAAAGGTTTAACTTATAATGAAGAGGAAGATTTAAAGAGAGCAATTAATATGGGATTTGTAGTAAAGGGTGAAAAAATTAATTGGGATGGTAATATTTTAATAATTACTGAATTTTTGATAGATGCAGCAAGGAGTACTAATCCCTAATGGCAGATTTAAATCAAAAAAATATTTATGATGATGCTGTTATATCTCAAGGATTAAATTTAAATCTTGAAGAAGAACCTAACGTGTATGATCTTGCTCCTAAGGTAGAAAGCGTAAAAGAATTTACTAGTCCTGAAACACTGCAGACTGGAAATATTTATGATGCGGCACCTAAAGTTAGTGAGGTAGGTAATCAAGATAATATAAGTAGGATTAATAGACCTGTACTTGTTTCAGAAGTTGATCCTGATAGACCTGGTGAATGGGTAGCTGATGGTTACAGCTCATATTTTTTATATGATGATCAGGTTGCTATAGAAAATATTACTTCGTTTACTGGTGAAGGTGTAGAAGATAGAAGCTATGAATTAATTTTAGAGATACAAAAACTTTCAAAGAGTGGGACAATCTACGAAGAACAAGTTTTAAATAATCCTACATTAATAACTGGTATAAGAGATATTATGAAGGCTAGGTATAGCCCTGAAACTCGTAACAAATATTTGTACGATGAAAAATACGACAACAAGATGAATGACAAAGATCTCTTTGAAGAGTGGCAGAACTGGATGAGATCTCTTGAAGGTGCTCAGACTGTAACCACAGCTAACGATGTAGTCTGGTATGCACAGGCAGATGAAAATCAAAGGACATTGTTAGGTGCATCATTTGAATTGTTTGATGCTGGCCCTAGTATATTAACAGATAAAAATGTAGAGTGGGCTGAGACTAGAGATGGAGTTAGAGATTATTTAAAGGCAGGGGTTTGGGACCCTTCAACTCTTGCAGGGTTAGCTGTGGGTCGTACACTTAGTTTTCTTGGTGGAAAAGCTGCTGGTATGACATTTAGAAAAACAGCTTTAGCTACATATAAAAATGCAATAGCTAGAGGTTTAACCCAGTATCAAGCTAAACAACTACAAAGAAATATTTTACTGTCTGGTTTTAGAAATGCTGGTATTAAAAATGCAGCTAGGTATAGTGCTATGGCAGGTACAGACATGGCTATTGCTGTAGGTGCAGATTATTATAATCAAATATTAAGAATAGATACAGGAGTAAAAGAAGAGTATAGTGTACCTCAATCTGTTGGTGCTGCTATGGGTGTTATAATGTTACCTTCTTTAATTTTAGCTAGTAAACAAGTAGGTAAATTAACAGACACTGATTTTGTTAAAAAGTTCTTACCCAACTTTGCAAAGTACAAAGACATCTCTTTAACTCTTGGAGGTAAAAGTAAAACACAAATTCAAGATATTATTATGGGTGAAGTAGATCTTAGTAAGGTTAACTCTAGTCTTATAAAAGTTTTTGAAAAATTTAAATCTGATTTAGAACTTAATAATTTTTTACCCTATGCTCAAAAAGCAGATGATGCTGTTAAGGTAGTTACTAAAAAAGATATTGCAGGTAACCCACTAGAAAAAGAAGTTTTCTTTGAGCAAGTATTAATTGGTGAATTTGTTCAAGCATTAAAAAATGCAGGGTTTATGTATGCTCCTCGTGAAGCAAACGATAATGTATCTTCTTGGATTACAGATGCTTTAAAATACTTAGAACCAGAAACTATTCTTGCTTATAAGAAATCTTTTAAATCTCAATTTGGAACTCTTCCAGAAGCAGTTGAAAAAATTAATACCGCTGAAGAACTAAGTTCTTGGTTTTTAAATAAAGGTAGAAATGCAGCTCAAACATTTCAAAATAGAAGTGTATATGCTAAACTACTGGGTAAAAAAGTAGATGATGTTACTGTTGAAGATCTTTTAAATGGTGTTCCAATAAGAGAAGAAGCACCTGTTAAGGGACCACAAAGAGTAGCCTATATGCAATCTATTTGGAAACGTGCAGTAACTTCACACCCATCTACCTTAGGTTTAAACGTAAAGGGTTGGGGCTGGACTCACTCTATGAATGCAATGTCTGATCTAGTTCAAGGAGCTTTGCTTACTACAAAGGGTGTTGTGACTTTAGATAAGGCAAACCTTAGGGCAGGTAGTGGTTCTTTTCTTGGTGGGATACGCAAGGGTTTAAATCTAATGACACCTGAGGCAACTATAGAATCTGCACAGGGTTATTTTAAATTATTTCCTGAGGTTGCTGATGAATTATTTAAAGAACGTGCTGGTGGCATAGACAATTTAAAAATACTAGAGAGATTAGGTTTAGATCCTAAGGCTAAAGTAAATCAATTGTCAGAAGGATTTATAAATACACTACAAAAAGTTATGGGTGTAAAGCTTCAAGATGAAACCACTAAGATGATTTCTTTTATGGGTGCTATAGATCAAAACATAATGATGCAATATGGTATGACTTATAATAAATTTATGAGTCAACCTAATGCATATGCTAAAATGTTTTCTAAAGAGTATTTAGAATTTGTATTAGAACCTGCTATAAAGAGAACTAAAAAAGAAACTTATTCTTTTTCTTGGTCGGGTAATAAAAATAATACTTTTATGGGTGATATCGCAGAAAAAATAGAAGGCATATCTAACTCTCCAGGTTTTGGATTTCTTCTTCCCTTTGGTAGATTTTTTAATACTGCTACAGAAACTGTAGCTAATTATTTACCTCTAGGAGCACTTTATCACATAGCAGGAGTAACAGTAAGTAAAGGTCCAACGGCAGGGATCAAAGCTTCTGTAAGTGAAGAAGGATTAGATAAACTATCAAAAGCTATTGTAGGGTTAGGTTTAGTATATGGCATAAGACCTGATGGAAGCTCTCAATTTGAAGATGCAAAAGAAAAAATTAGACTAGGGATAACTTGGAATAAAAAACCAAGGGATGACGGTTCAATAGCTGATGTAACTTTTGAATTTCCTAGTGGAATTATAGAATTAAGTGCACAGATATTAGCACATCAATCTTTAGATGGAGAAGTTCCTCCAGAATTATTTGAAGAGTTAGGCAAGATGTTAATTAGTAATACCTTCCGTGATGGAGGAAGGTTTTATGATGAGACAAAAGGCTTTGTAACAACACTAACTGAAATGAATACAGATAAATCTTTGCAAGCATCTTTTGATATACTATCTGCTGGTCTTGGCAAGATAGTTAGTGGTGCTACTCGTCCAGCAGAACCTATTAATCAGATCGTTCAAATTGCTACGGGAAACTTTGATCAGTATGATATTAAACAGGGAACCTCTACAGAAAAATTAATAAACATGTCTCGTAAATATCTGGATGGAATATTTCCTCCAGTAGGCGAGATAAAATTAAAACAATCGCCAACTAGTAGTAGCCCTGCTTTTGTAGATCCAGGAAGAACTCTCGGAGGTGTAAGATCTTCTTCTAATCCAACCCCATCTGAAAGATTGTTAGGTTCTATATCACAACAACCTTTTAAAGCTGTTCAATGGGGTGGTACAGATGAATACAAATACAGATTAAATGAATTAGTTAGTGACATACTAAACTACAACTCTGTAAAAGCTATGGAAAAGTTTAAGTTAGATGGCAAAAATTTTTTTACAGAGCCTTTAAGCATACGACAAGAAACAGTTAGAAGAGTAATGGCTAGCACTAAACGTACAGCCGTAGAAGTTTTAAACAGCAGCAGTAGTGTTACTGATCAAACACTTGTGCTAGAGAATAAAGTTTTAAGAAAACCAAAAAAAGATATTAAGAGAGCACTCAAATTATTAATTGACAGTGGATCAATGGAGAGTGATGAAACTATAGAGGATATAAAAAATAAAGTTGGTGGTACAGAAAAACTTAAATACCTTTTATTTATACTAGAGAATATGGACAGCACAGTATTCCGTGATGTTCTTGAAGACTAAAGAAAGTTGTTAAACTCCCCTTAGTCTTCTTCGTCATCATCCATAATGTCTGCCCAGTTATAAGCCTCTCTCTTTATATCTTCAACACGAGCAGAACCCTTACCGTTTGCAAGTAGTCCAGCTAAGGCTTGTCCTGCTAGATACCTGCGACTGGTCAAGGGTTTTGCTCGTGGTCGTTTCTTCTTTACGTAAGCTTTTGCCTCTGCTTCAAGAGGCGGTAAGTTATTCTTGGATCTTTTGGTTGGTCTGCCCATAGTTTACCCTTACTTATTTTTTTCTTCTAAAGCCTTAATCATTTTATTTAAGTACCATGCTGCCTTCTTCATGTCCTCCATAGGGTTATCTTTGTAGCGGTAACGATGTTGATACTTAATCATGTTACCGTGGCAGTAGGAAATGAAACCATCAAGACCTACCACCTGTTTAATATAATCAATGCACTCTATCCCGCCCATGTTATAATGGGCAGGCTTGTCTACTGGATCAAAGTCACTCATGTGTTTACCAACTCAGCTGATGTGTAGGGTATGTGAAAGAACAACTCACCTTTCTGTATGTACCTACCCTTAGCCTCAGCTAAGCTTTCTTTAGTTAGTAGAGTATCTTTGATACGCCAGACTTGCTTTAAGTCTTCACGGAATACGTAGAAGTTTAACACACCATTAGTACCATCATACTTATCTAGTAGTCGTTGCTTGCGTTCAGGTATGCGAATCTCTGCCCAATGTGCAGGCCAGTCCTCTGTCCAAGCTACCTTAACCTCAGCCTCATTGAAGTATGTGTAGCCATCCTTCTGAGATACTACATCTACAAAGTAGTTCTCTTCAGTGTTGACAATAGTGTGACCTTTACTTTCTAATAGACTAACCAAAGTGTCCTTAGCCTTCTTATCATAAGCTTGATACAAGGCACGATTAAAACTTTTACGTACTGGCTTCATAGTTTAGTTCCTTTATACTAGGTCTACGATTTCACAGGAATCACCAGAACATGCTAGTGTCTGACTGCCTGCTGTATTATCTTCTTTCTCATAGTTTGATAGTGATGTCCAGTCAATATTCTTAGGCATGAAAGATAATAAGGATATGTAATCTTCCTTAGAACAATCTTGATAAGGTGCTTGCTGGTAGGTATGCTCGTGGAATGGTAGGAAAGATACACCTGACATCTCATCGAAGTGTTTGTAAACAAATGCACCTACCTCAAACCACTCATCTTTCTTGACGTTGATTGTCACTGATGGCTTATGCTCACACCACGATCTCTGATAAGCTAACCACATATTAAGTTGGTCTATCGCACTCATGTCAGCAGTAACCACTGCGTTGTCAGGAGACTTCTGAGGGAAACTAAACACAGTAGTCTGGTCTGGCTTCATTACATCTGGCTCACTAGGTACACCTTGGTCTTTCATAAACTTTGTTAGTGGGTCTTTATTATCACCACGAACAGTACGAATATAATAGGCTGAGTGACGAGCGTGTATTCCACTAGCGGAGTCAACCAACTGCGATACCGTTCCGCTAGGTTTGACACAACTGATAGCAGTAGCAACAGGAATATCAAGCAGTTTAGCCCACTTAGCATTAGTAGCAATGGATATAGATTTAAGGTACTCAAGAGTTTTATCTAACCCCTCATTTTCTGTGGTCATTAAAGGGTTGTCCATGATACCAGTCAAAGACACACCCAACAAACGTTCTTCTTCTGTATTCTTCTGCCATATCTTACGCAAGTAAGGAAACTTTGTGTAGGTAGATTGGATAGTACCAAGGATGGTAGCTATACGAACCTTCTCTGAAAGACTTTGGATGTCGTCAGTAGAACGTACTACAATCTCCGTAAGATTACAGAATTGATTTGGTCGTAAGATGATCTCACTGCAAGGGTTCGTACCGAACTCATAGTCTGAATCTCGTCTACCATTCTTAGCTGCTTGCTTCTTAGAAGCCTCACGATTGAAGACACCACGTTCACCACTGCCACTCTCTACTAGTGCTTGCCACTCACGTAAGAATGATACAGCATCTGGCTTCTCAGTATACGACACAGAGTTATTAGATAAGGCACGTTGTGGATTGTTCTCCCACCAATTGCCTGACTTAGCATGACGCATACGATCATCAGATAAATTTGATAGACTGATCATAGCTGACCTACGTACACCACCTACTACAACTACCTCACCAATCTTACACATGATGTCGTGACACTCAAGAGATGATAGCTTACGGCCTTGTGATTCTTTAAACGTATGACTGACAAAGTTAAACAGATCAATCAATGGTGCTGGGCCTGATGCCCTACCACCGAATGTTTTTAACCTTGCACCTGCAGGTCTAACTCTGCTAGTATCCCACTTAGGAATCTCACCACTGTATAGGAGTGCAATCACTTGACGAAGACCCTTAGCCCAACCTTCCTTACTGTCCCTGATGACTACTGTAGTATCGCTCTCAAAGAGCTTTGGCACATCTGGAAGTTGACTGATGAATTGCCGTTCTACACTGAAGCCAACACCAGTACCACAGAGGAGGATAAACATAGCCTCATCGAATGATTTGATATCATCTAC
>ENA-OSJC01003015-OSJC01003015.1-marine-metagenome-genome-assembly--contig:-NODE-3015-length-12310-cov-10.747486_pt1 | contig 12310 bp, 11 predicted proteins | sample MGYA00237885_ERZ534234 | MGnify/ENA primary metagenome ERZ534234 (study PRJEB26413, sample SAMN06343907) | marine metagenome | isolation source: coastal waters | place: Atlantic Ocean: West Antarctic... | reverse complement strand
ATGATCTCGAGCACGTCTTTAAATACTTGTCCTGAATCCATCGCTACTTATTCTGCTTTAGAATAGGTAAAGGTAATGCCGATCTTTGATATTCTCTTACTTCGAAAAGCTGCTCTTCTCCACCTATAAAAACATCCTGTTTAGGTTCGTTTGCATCGCGTTGATTTCCGGTTTGATTCTTGTTATATACCGCCTCTAGTGTTTCCCAAAGTCTATCATTAAACCCCTTATTATCCTTAGACAAAACGCTGGTGTTGAACAACAGCTCTTCCTTAAGTTTTTTTATTGCTTCCTCCAGAGCCTTTGAGGACGCGTTGTTAGACAACTTGTTCTTAGCATTGTCTAATATTTTTAAAAGCTCCTTCGTGGAGCCTCCTGGCCCTGTTGACCCGGGCTTAACCCCTTGTTCACCTTCCTTGTTTTCACTTGGTGTCCTAGTTTTACCTTTTTTTCTTCCGTTAGGCAGCTGACCTTGCTGACCATTGCCTTGCTTACCCTCTTTACCCTGGCCTGACTTGCTCGGTTTACCAACAGTGCCCGGTTTCCCTTTTTTACACTTATTGTTGGCGTTAGCCAGCGCCTTTTTCTCGCTCTCTAATATGAAATACAACGTCTCTGACAGTTGGTTTAACGCGTTAACCACATAACCCATAGTGCTCATGCTTTGTTGGTAGCTGTTTAGCTCATCTTTAAAAGAAAAAAGTGCGTTATCAAGGTCCTCTCTGTTTGCTGCCAAAACCTGATTCAGCGCCCGGTCTGAAACCATAATAACATCTACAGTATCCGATATAACCTGTTCTAGCGCAAGCAGTGCTCTTTGTTGTTTAGCGCTTTGCTCCTGCGGATCAACACTCATGCGTTCTTGCTGTACACTTACAGACCATGATCCTTTTAGAAGTCTTTTTAAACGCTCAACGTTGTCGGACCGAACGCTAGCCATCTCTTCATTTAATATGTCCTTTAATTTATCAGCCGCTTCTTTTGCTTTTTGAGCTCGTTCTTCCCCGGTTTCTGCAATTTTTAAAACCGCACCGGCAGCCTCTTTTATATTGTTTTGCTCCGTGGTTTCTAGTATACTCTTGCTCACCTCAAACATTGCTGTGTCTAGTGATTTATCCTGCCCTGTGTCCACGGTTTCTAATAACCCTATGAGCTGTTCTGTTTTCCATAAAACATCAAGTTCGTTTAAAAGGTCTTCCTTGGTTTCGTTTGGACGCTCTATTTTTTTAACGTCTGTCAAGTCATTTTGCTTCTTTTCTTCTTTTTGCAGCTCCTGCATAGTGCTGCGCTTAAAAGTATTTGGTTTAGTTTTTTTCAAACCTAAAAGTTGTTCCGCCTTGCTTGGTATACTGCTTTCAGTGTTTGACAACAGTTCAGACGCTAGTGGATTTGGTTTTTTAATCTCAAGTGTTGTTAGTTGGTTAAAGCTGTCCCAGGCCGTCACCTCCATTTTAACCATGTTGCGCCATTTAATCTCAATCTCGACCTCACTTCTATTAACCGTTGTGGGGTCTTCTTTATTCAGCCGCAAGCCCTTGATCATAAAGTCGTCCTTAAGGCTATATCGAACAAACCCTAGTTCATTCTCTAAAACATCTATGACTGGTGGTGTATCTTTTATGATATGTATTGGAATCTGTAAGGCTGTTGTTTTGTGATATATAAATACCGCGGTGTCTAAGGGGTCAACCACAAAAGCTTCTTGTATTTTATATGTTCCACGTGAAACTTTAATTTGAAACCATTCCGTCAGCACTCCCTTAACACGAAGCTTCACTAAAGACCCTTCGTATGCCGTGATGGTGTCGTTCACGTTGTATCTAGTAAGATTTAAATATTGAGGCGGTGTTATTTCAGCGGACCAACTTGTGAGCAGCGGTATGCTATCGCAAATAATATATTGCTCCCTAACTCTTCTGTGTAGATATTCCCAATATAGAACGGTATCTTTTTCAATTACAAACGCACCATTAACTCCTGTGCTCAGGAAGCCTTGAGAGAGTATAGGCGCTATGTTGTAGCGCTCTTTGTAATGAACATGTACTGTGTCTTTGATAATAGAGTCGTTGAATGAAGACCTAAGACCTCCAAACAACAATTCCTTTGAGCTCTCCATTACTGAGGTACGAGGAAGTAGATAAACTATACACGCTAGCCCAAACAATAGAGCAATGACTTTTTTAATATTAAACCGTTTTTTTAGTGACGGTAGTGTTTTGGTGAGTAATAGTTCCGAATTCCTTTTTACTTTTTTAGAAGACCACGTTCCAATATCTCCTTCTTTTTTTAGCTGATTAGCTTGGGTTAATAATCCCTTGTCATACTTACTGAGTAAGTAACCTAGTTTATGATCAGATAACCATGGTGTTAAACCAGCTAATAAAAAGTATCGTATTGGAAATAAAATAGCGGCAAGTAATAATAATAATCCTGCAACGACAGAGAGTAATCTAATTACCTTTAAGTCCGGTAAGTATAGAGAATTATACCCCACGATTAATAATATTATTATCGTTGCTAAGAAAACAAATAAAATACTGAAATACAGTGACTTACGTAAAAATAAAGCTTTCGCAAACCCTTTTATGTGTTTGTTTTCTTTCATTGTTTCTTTCCAGCTGTAGTGAGTTAACCTCGCTTAAAACAAACCTACCTAATTATAAAGTGTGGACACAGGGTAAAACAAAAAATCCAACAGTGCTTTTTTTTAGAGATCCAGCTGTTCTTGTTAATGACTCTATTGCCCGTAATTTAACTAAGGTGTACCACGTTATTAATATAGAGAAGTCATATAGTAACCCTTTATTAGTGCTTAATGAAGACCATCCTAAACTAAGGGGAATCGAGGGTTTAGAAATATATAAACAGTTGTCTAGCCAATTTATGATCCACCACATAGCAGCGTCTGGCACTGAGGCTACGGTTATTACAACATGGTTTACTAGTTTACCTTTTAAAAAAGCACTTTTATATCCTTATTACAGTGGTTCTTTAATAGATCATATAAAAACAGCAATAGGAACAGGGTCGTTGTATTTAAAAGCTTATAAACCTGTGTTAACACCTGTAGAAATTTATACACTGTTTCATACAACACCTCTTCCTTCAGGTCAATTAGGTATCTATTCTTATCGTTTTATAGAAGCGTTATGGCGGATAGAACCTGATTTATTATTAACCCCTTATGAGGGAGTTGTTGAAACTTATATTCTTGATTAAATACAAGCGATTTTATCTACTCGGCGTTTGTGTCTACCTCCCTCAAACTCTGTATTAAAAAACGACTTAATAATTGCTTTAACCTCTTCCGTTGTTAAAAATCTAGCTGGTATAGAAATAATATTAGCGTCGTTATGTTGCCGCGCTAAACAAGCTATTTCTGGCAACCAACACAAAGCACCTCTTATGTTTTGATATTTATTTACCGTCATATTAATTCCGTTTCCTGAACCACATATAACAATTCCTAAATCTACTTCATTAATAGAGACGGCTTGAGCCACTTTATGGCCATAATCAGGATAATCGACACTATCAGTTGTGTACGGCCCTAAATCAAGCATACTTAACCCCTCCTTTGATAATGATTCAATAATTACTTTTTTTAAATCAACTCCTGCGTGATCAGATCCAATAGCTACTTTCATTGTTCTTATATTTAACTGCAAGTTCGTAATAGTTGTTAATAACCATGGTTGTAAAAGTGAATAACCTATTAACATAAATTAAAAACTTCCCCTTGTTTAATTCAATAATTTTCCTAATTCAAAAAATCCTTGATAACACTGTTATGAATAAGGAAAACTTTTAAATTATTGGTGAACAAAAAAATCACCACTATACACAGTGATCTTGTAAAATACTTTCAACATCTTACTGTTTAAAACCCTATCAACACTGTGTATTTATTTATTTAAACCATTCATTACTAGCACTTCTATATTAATCACAACTGTGTATAAAGCGTTAATATTGTTAATATCACAAGCTTATTATTTAAGTTACCACGGTTACTAACACCCTATTATTATTACTATATATCTTTTAAATGAATACTTATATATATAAAGGAGACTGGCAAATTGTTGACAGCGAAGATATTTATAGTAATCCTTGGATTTCTTTAACCCATCATTCTGTTGTAACCCCAGGAGGGACAAATGGAATTTACGGAGAGGTTATTTTTAAGAATATAGCTATTGGGATTATTCCACTAGATGATCAAGGTTATACCTGGCGTGTTGGACAATTTAGATTTCCAATTAATTCCTACAGTTGGGAAATACCAGAGGGTGGTGGGTTATTAAAAGATGATCCTTTATCAAGTGCTCAAAGAGAATTAAAAGAAGAGGTGGGATATACTGCTGAGGTGTGGGAGTTATTTTTAGAGATGGACTTAAGTAATAGTGTGACAAATGAGCGTGCTCACGTCTATTTTGCGGAAGGTTTAACGTTTTTTGGTACAGAGCATGAGGACACGGAAAATATATCCTTAGAACGCTTACATTTTAGTGAATTACACCAGCAAGTATTGAATGGTGAAATAAGAGATGCTATTTCTATTGCTGCGGTTTTAAAATTAGGTTTACTAAAACCAAATTTATTAAATAGATAGAAAGTCTTTAAATCTATCCATAACAACACTTATTGCTTTTTCATTTGGATGAGTTCCATTATTTTCTGAAAAAGAATAATCCCTTAACTCATCTGTAACTATTTCATAACTAGGAAAATAAAAACATTTATCTCTAAAAGATAATAATTTTTCTATAGAGGATCTTAATATAGATTTTCCTAAAAAGTTATCTACTAAACCAATTTTAGTATAACGCACTGGACTTACTGTGAATATAATATTCCAATGCTTAGGTATTTTATTTAACACCTTTTCCCAAGCTTCAATTATTTCTTGTTGCGTCAGAATTCTACGAGTAAAAAAATCTCCAGGTAGTTTATGACAGTTATTTACAATACGTCCATTTCTTTCCCAAGCATGTGCTGTTCCAAATGATAATATCAACGTTACATTTCCGTGAGATACATTTAAAAAGGAATTAAATAATTGTCTTTGATTGTTTATTTGAGCAAATAATAATTCCATAGAATCTGCTTGAAATTTATTACCTGCTGCAAGATGATGTACAGAGGATTTATATAATTCAATGGGTTCTAAAGAATATTGCTCATCTAACAACCAGTTTAATTGTTCTGAGATACTCACTGGGTTAAAACTAGTACCTAGTGGATTGTATTGATAAGGAATATTCCATGAAGACAAGGACGTTTTTAAATGACCAACAAAACAACTACCTAACCCTAAACATAAAAAAGGGGAGTCCAGACTAGGTCCGGCTCCCACTTTTACTTTTGTAATCATGATAGCATTAAATATTGAATTCAATACCCTGCGCTAATGGTAAATCAATACCATAATTAACAGTATTTGTTTGTCGCCTCATGTAAGCTTTCCATGCGTCAGAACCACTTTCTCTTCCACCACCGGTTTCTTTCTCTCCACCAAATGCACCACCAATCTCAGCGCCAGAAGTACCAATATTAACATTAGCAATACCACAATCAGAACCTCTTTCGCTTAAAAATAAATTAGCCTCCCTAAGGTCACTAGTCATTATAGCACTAGATAATCCCTGCTTTACACCATTTTGAATAACAATAGCATCTTCTACAGATCCTGAATATTTAAGTAGGTATAAAATAGGAGCAAACGTTTCTCTCTGAACACTCTCGTAACTATTATCAGCTTCAATGATGCAGGGTTGGACATAATATCCTTGATCATAAATTCCACCAGACAAAACTTCACCACCACATAAAACAGTACCGCCTTCTTTTTGGACAGCGTCAATAGTATGAAGGAAATTATTTATGGAATCTTGATCAATTAAAGGCCCTACGTGATTAGAAACATCTAGTGGGTTTCCAATTTTCAATTGACCGTATCCTTGGATTAAAGCACTCTTTACTTTATCATAAACACTATCATGGATAATTAACCTTCTTGTTGAAGTACAACGTTGACCACACGTACCTACAGCACCGAATATAGCACCGGTAATTGTAATTTTAAGATCACAACTAGGTGTAATAATTATAGCGTTATTACCACCTAACTCCAGTATAGATTTTCCAAATCTTTCCGCAACCTTAGCACCTACTATACGACCCATTCTTGTGGAGCCTGTGGCAGAAACTAAAGGTATTTTATTATCCACTGTCATCCATTCCCCAACAGTATAATCTCCAGATACAATAGAGGATATACCTTCTGGTAAATTATTTGCAGCAGCTACTTTGTTCCATATATTTTGGCAAGCGATGGCGCATAATGGCGCTTTTTCGCTACCCTTCCAAACCACGGTATTTCCACAAACCAACGCAAGCGTTAAATTCCACGCCCAAACAGCTACAGGAAAATTAAAAGCTGAGATAACCCCTACAACCCCTAACGGATGCCACTGCTCCATCATATTATGATTAGAGCGCTCACTTTTTATTGTTAATCCATAAAGCTGTCGGGACAAACCAACGGCAAAATCACAGATATCTATCATTTCTTGAACTTCTCCCAGGCCTTCTTGATAACTTTTACCCATTTCTAAAGAAACTAGAGCGCCCAACTGTGCTTTTTCTTCTCTAAGGGCATTTCCAAATTGACGGATGTATTCCCCTCGTTTAGGTGCTGGAATAGTTCTAAGTTCTTTAAAAGCAGAATCAGCTTTTTTAACCACCTCATCATATTGAGACTTAGAAGTAACACTAACCTTACCCAATTCTTTCCCATCAATAGGTGAAAATGAAGTAATCCATTTATCAGTGCTCATCCACGAACTTCCTGTAGAGGTTCCTGGGTTTGTGGGCTGTAGGTTAAGTGAGTGAAGAATTTCTGATGGTGTGAAATTTGACATGTAGGTATAATTATGATTCGGTATAAAACTAAACATAATCAACCACTTCTGTTTTATTTAAAAACTTCAATTCAGGGTTTTTATTGAGAGGACCTAAGGCGTACCTTTGTTATTTAGAACTAATACAAATAAGATGAGAATCATTATTAACGCCCTGATTGTTATTGCATTATTTCAGTCGTGTGAATCGGGCCCAACAAACAAAGACGCATCGTCTGAAAAAATAAAGATAGTTTGCACCACGAGTATCTTAACAGACTGGGTATTAAACATAGCAACTGATGACATAGCGGTTTATTCGCTATTAAATAAAGGAATAGACCCACACGTATACAAGCCTTCAAAAAAAGACTTAGACCTGCTTCGGTCTGCAGACATTATTATTTACCATGGCCTTCACTTGGAGGGTAAAATTATTGATGTTCTAGAGAAGATGACGGGTCCTTTAGTTATCGATGCATCAAAAAACTTTCCTAAATCAGCTATAATAACAGACCCCAGCTTCCCCGCGTCTCAAGATCCTCATTACTGGTTTGATGTTGAATTAGTTAAAAACGGTTTAGCGACGATTAAAAAAGATATTTCTATTAATTACCCGGGACTAGAGGCTGAAATGAAGGACAATCTGCATTTGTATTTAGGGAAAATAGATTCGGTCACCACGGAGGTACAAAAAACAATAAACACAATAGGCCCAGACCAGCGAGTTGTAATAACAACACATGATGCGTTGAGCTACTTTGCTCGCGCTTTTGGCCTTACCGTTAACACCCTACAAGGAGCCTCTACCGTAAGCGAGTTTGGGCTTAGAGAAATAACAGACCTCGTTAACTTCATATGCGATAGAAAAGTTAAGGCTATATTCTTAGAAAACATAGTGAGTCCGCAGGCCATGGAAAGCGTTCAGAGGGGGTGCCAAGAAAAAGGATGGGACGTGGCGCTTGGCCCAGAGCTCCTAAGTGACTCGTTAGGTCAAAAGCAAGACCAAGACACCTATTTGGAAATGCTGCTGTTTAACGCGCGTACGATCGCTTTATACCTAACTAAATAATAGTTGGAAATACTCTACAAATACCTTACCCTCGATGATCCAAACGTCAGGTATGTAGCGCTTTCAATCGTGTTATTAGGAGGGGTAAGTGGCGCTGTTGGCTGTTTTAATTTTTTACAAAAGAAAACTCTGGTAGGAGAAACCGTAGCGCACAGTATGCTCCCAGGCGTACTGGTTGCGTTCTTGTTAAGCGGAGTTAAAAACCCTTATGTTCTAATTACCGGGGCCGCTATTAGCGGATGGTTAAGTATTTTACTCGTGGACGCTATCACCAACCACAGTAAAATAAAAAATGATAGCGCCCTAGCTATTGTACTTTCAAGCTTTTTTGGGTTTGGGATAGTTCTACTTACAATGATCCAAAGCAGGTACTTGGGCAATCAAAGTGGATTAGATCATTATATTTTTGGAAACGCAGCGGCCATGTCTCCGGAAGACAGTACAGCGTTTGCCTGGGTGTCTATTCTCGTTGTTATTCTTGTGATCGCTTACTACTTTAATCTAAAGGCAGTAATTTTTAATCCCGACTACGCCCAAAGCATAGGTATTAACAATAAAAAAGTAAAAGGTCTAATTAGTTTTATAACGATTCTTAGTATTTCTGTAGGAATAAAAGCGGTAGGGATTGTTATGATGAGCGCCCTGCTTATTATACCGCCCACTGCCGCTCGGTTTTGGACATCTAGACTAGTGCCCATGTTGATTCTTAGTGGTTTTTTTGGCGCCTTTTCGGGGTGGATTGGCGCCTTTGTTAGTTATGCTAAAACTTCAATGCCCACGGGTCCGTGGACGATAGTGGTTGTTAGTTGCATTGCTTTTGCTTCCATGCTGTTTGCGCCCAAAAAAGGAGTGGTTTATCAACGCTGGAGTAAACTGCTGTTGAAACGAAGAATTAATGAGGAAAACCTTCTCAAGGCCGCTGTTCAAAACGAGGTTAGAGGAAAGGGGAAGCTTTTCACAAGAGAATCAATCATGACGCGTCAATTTTTCGAGTTCAAGCGGTGGAAAAGAACCATAAAAAGACTAGTGCGCAGCAAGCTAATCCATAAAGTAAACACCGGCTACACACTAAGCACAAAAGGACGCAGCTATGGCGCGGAGATAGATAGACGACACAAGATCTGGGAGGTGTATCTGCAGCGCCGAATGCAAATGAGCCTTCATCTTGTCCACGACGAGGCGGAAACCATGGAACACTTCTTAACACCTGAAATCGAAAACGAGATTTTAAGTGAACTAGGCTTATGCTCAAGGTTTAACCCTATTCTGGAAATTCACGAGTTAGTCCCAGACACAGAACTACTTTGATGGATGCGTTTTGGATCATATTGACCGGTTTTTTAGTGGCCTCCTCAACAGGAATGCTGGGAAACCTATTGTTGCTCAGAAAAATGAGTATGATGGGCGATGCGCTTAGTCACGCTGTATTACCGGGAATCGTGGTGGCCTATTTAATCAGTGGATCACGGGCCTCACTACCGCTCTTTTTAGGAGCCATTATCATGGGCGTTCTAACCACCTTTTTAATACAATTCTTCTCCTCTAAAGGCAAAATGCAATCAGACGCTGCTATGGGAACCGTGTTTACTTTTTTGTTTGCGGTAGGGGTAATTATGGTAACTCGTTTCGCAGGGGAAGCAGACATAGATGCCGACTGTGTCTTGCACGGCGAACTGGCTTTTGTTCCTTTACAAGTTTCTGGTTTTATGGGGTTAGGTGTTCCAAGCCCTGTATGGACACTGCTGGTTCTTTTAGCAATAATTCAATTAATTTTCTGGGCGGGATACAAGGGATGGCTTATCACGTCTTTTAACGCGGAATACGCCCAAAGCATAGGGGTCAAAACGATGATTTGGCACTATAGCCTTATGGCTGCGACAAGTGTTGCAACAGTTGTTAGCTTTGAAAGCGTAGGTGCTATTTTGGTGATTGCCTTCCTCGTCGTCCCAGCGGCAACAGCGTATCTATTAACAGACGAGCTTCGCTTTATGCCTGTTTTAATAATGGTTCAAGGCGCGTTAAGTGCGGTGGGCGGCTACATGATATCTGAGGCTCTAGAAGCGTCTATTAGCGGGTCAATGTCTGTTATGAGCTTTTTTCTATTTATTGCCGCTTTTCTTTGGAGCAAAAAAAAGGGCTAAAGTCCCCACTTTAGCCCTCACTCGCTTAACACAAAAACACTTACGATTACTATATCGTTTAAACATTAATGCAAACACAGTGCCGAAACACCTCTGGCGCTAAAGTTTTGTGTTAAAAAACCAATATTGAAATAAACAGCAAAGAAAATAGATTAAAAAACTACCAGGTTGCCTCTGGGTGTGTCCGTGCTAAGCTTTGCATTTCTGCAAGAATAAAACCAAGCTCAGAGGTGTGAACACCATACCTACCTCCAGTTTGCATCCAGAGTTCGGGACTAGGCATAATCAAAGTAGCTTCTTTAATAACCTCTCCTATTTTATGCAGCCAAACCTCTCTGAGAGACTCAAACCTCACAAAAGAATCGTCCAGTTGATCAAACATAGGGTGGGCTTCAAACAACTCACCAGACCACATCCAAAGGCTGTTAATGCTTTGCTGCATTTTGTGGTGACTCTCTTCTGTACCATCGCCTAAACGAATAACCCACTCAGCGCTCCATTGGGCTTGGTAGGCAATCTCCTTTAAAGCCTTTTCTGCAACACCCGCGAGGGCTTTGTTAGAGCAACTACGGAGTTTATCAAAGAGGTAAAAATTAAAAGTATCGATCAGGAAACTTCGAGCAATAGTATCGCCCCAGTGACCGTTTGGCTGTTCGAGTAACAATGCGTTTCTGAACCCCAAGTGATCCCTGAAATAAGCCAGGGTATCTTCTGTGACTTCTCCACCTTCCATTTTAGCAAGCTCTTGGTACAACAAACGAGCTCTGCCTATATGATCTAATGAGGTGTTAATGATTGCGATGTCTTGCTCAAGCACAGGGCCCTTGGAACACCAGCTGCTTAATTGCTGCCCCAACATTAAGGCGTCATCTGCAAGAAAAAAGAAATACTCCTTGAGCGCTTCTTCTGAAGTAAAATCACGTTTTACTCCGTTTAACCAACCTCCTGCCATGGCCTACATGTGTTGAACATCATCAGGGATGTCATAAAAGGTGGGGTGTCGGTATACCTTGTCATCGCTAGGGGTAAATAAAGCGTCTTTTTCATCAGGAGAACTAGCGGTAATAGATTCTGAAGGAACCACCCAAATACTTATTCCCTCAGAACGACGCGTGTATACATCTCTGGCGTTTTTGATGGCCATATTAGAATCAGGAGCGTGCAAGCTACCTACGTGTTTGTGGGAAAGCCCGTTCTTACTTCTTAGGAAAACTTCCCAAAGCTTCCAATTTGTTGTGCTCATGGCGGTTTCTTTAGGTTTATGCTGCGGACGATTCTTTGTTTTTACGCGTTGCTTGTTTTTCAGCAAACGCGCTGGCGGCTTCTCTCACCCACGCGCCATCCTCATGTGCTTTAACATGGTGGGCAATGCGTTCTTTATTACAAGGTCCGTTTCCCTTAACGACATCATAGAACTCGTTCCAATTAATTTCACCAAAGTCATAGTGTCCGCGATCTTCATTCCAAACCAAGTCGTTGTCTGGAATAGTTAAGCCAAGATATTCGGCTTGAGGAACGGTTTTGTCGACAAACTCTTGACGAAGCGTATCGTTGCTTTTTCTTTTTATTTTCCAAAGCATGCTTTGCTCAGAGTTTGGGCTATTATCATCAGATGGGCCAAACATCATTAACGAAGGCCACCACCACCTATTCAAACTTTCTTGTGCCATTTCTTTTTGCTCAAGCGTTCCTTGAGTCAATTTCATAACCACTTCGTATCCCTGTCGCTGGTGAAAACTCTCTTCTTTACAAATTTTAACCATAGCCCTGGCATAAGGGCCGTAAGATGTTCGCGTGAGCATTACTTGGTTTTGAATTGCAGCACCATCTACAAGCCAACCAATGGTTCCCATATCAGCCCAAGAAGGGGTGGGATAATTAAAAATCGAACTGTATTTTGCTTTTCCGCTCTGTAAATCGGCGATCATCTTGTCTCGTGGTTCCCCAAGCGTTTCGGCTGATGAGTAGAGATAAAGACCATGTCCGGCCTCGTCTTGAACCTTTGCTAGAAGGATTAATTTAGCACGTAAAGACGGAGCTCGGGTGATCCAATTTGCCTCTGGCTGCATCCCAATGATCTCACTATGAGCGTGTTGAGATATTTGACGTATAAGTGTCTTGCGGTATTTTTCAGGCATCCAATCCTTTGGCTCTACCTTGTTTTCGGCGTCCACATAAGATTGGAATTTGTC
>ENA-OSJC01003014-OSJC01003014.1-marine-metagenome-genome-assembly--contig:-NODE-3014-length-12313-cov-4.689768_pt1 | contig 12313 bp, 8 predicted proteins | sample MGYA00237885_ERZ534234 | MGnify/ENA primary metagenome ERZ534234 (study PRJEB26413, sample SAMN06343907) | marine metagenome | isolation source: coastal waters | place: Atlantic Ocean: West Antarctic... | reverse complement strand
ATTATTTCCGACGCGCGCTATCGTTTTGAGCGCGGCATTGACCCTACCTCCGTTGAGTGGGGTACGGAAATTGCCAGCCGCATGATCTTTTATAATATTTTCTACGGCAACATCCACACGCTTTATCATTGATGTTAGAACGTGTCCTGGGGCCATAGAGTCTTGATCAGTATCCACCCCAATTGCGTAATGACCTTCAGCCTTGGCTGCTTCAATTATTCCTATTCCCGTACCACCGGCAACCTGATAGACTATGTCCGCACCACCTTCAAACATCGCCAAAGCCATTTGTTGCCCTTTAGCTGGATCTCCAAAACTATCTGAGTATGCAACTTTAACTTCAATATCAGGATTTATTGCTTTCGCTCCTTGGATAAACCCGACAATAAACTTATCTATGCCTGGGGCTTTATAGCCTCCGATGACACCAATAATCGCATCTTTATTGATCCCTGGAATAGATGTGTCAGAAGTTACTTGAGCTGATAAGGCTCCTGCGAGATAAGAACCTTCATGTTCGCCAAAAACTACGGATGCAAGATTATCACCCTGTCTTGTTTGGTTCATTATTACCCAATTAACTTCAGGATAATCCTTTGCTAGATTTTCCATGGGCTCACCATGGATCCATTCAAGGCTCATAACTAAGCCAAAACCACCGTCTGCTGCACGGCGCATTATTTCCTCACCTTGCGCGACAACATCCTTTGACTCTATCGGTCTACCTTCTATCCCGGTTGCAGCTAAACCTGCAGTAAATCCAGCGTATGCAGTATCGTTCCATGAGCCGTCACCTAATCCACCTTGTGAAATAATAAGTGCGACTGGTGATTCTTCTGCCGTCGCTGATGTTGCAAGCATCATTGAAACAGTTGAAATACCAATTAGTATTGATTTCATTATCATTTTAGTACCCTTTCTTTTTATATTAGTAATGGTTTCATTTAATTGAGACGATATTTGCTACACCTCGGGCTAATTCGACCTCATAGGTATAGAAATTACTTAAATAAATTGCTTCGGAGGTTTCAATAAGTCTTCCCGATTGGTTGAAGCTTTTTCGGAATACCACTGTAACTGCTGCTGGTAATTCTATCGTAAGAGCTTCAGCTTCTGTTGGTGATGCCAATCTTGACGAAACTCTTTCATTAGCGCTGAATACAGTATGACCAGCAGAATCGAATGCATCATATAACGAGAATTTCGATATATTACCTTCTTTTAGGTTTTCTAACTCATATTTTGAAAAAGATTCAATTATGAAGTTTGGCACTAAGGATGTGTGTAGTGAGCTAGTGAGGCCATCAATTAAACGTAATCTAGTAATACATATACAGTTTTCGAAACAACCAAAGGATTTGCATTGCCTTTCAGTAGAAGGTTGAAATGACAAAACTTTTTGTGTTGCAAATTTCCCTTGTTTAGCAACTCCTTCTGAAAAGCTTTGTAATCTCCCTGTTTTTCTCTGTAGAGATGGTCGCGCTACAAACGTCCCAGTTCCTTGCTTTCTAATTGCAATTCCTTCTTTTACTAGCTGCTCGATTGCTTTTACAGCTGTACCTCTGCTCACACCATAATTTTTGCAAAGTTCCGTCTCGCTAGGTAATTTCACACCAAATTTATACTTACCACTTATGATACTGGTTCTTAAATCAATCGCGAGTTGATGATATCTAGGTATCTTATTGTGATTCTGCATAACCTTAGAGTAGCTAGGTTAGTTGACTAGTCAACTAGAAAATATCTAATAAATTGACGCCACAGATACGCCGCGATTCAACCCACTCAGACATAACGGTTTATCAGCAGTGTTTTGAGACGAGCTAGACTTCGTCTGACAGCACCTCTAAGCATATTACGTCTATTGAAACGCCACAAATATTTTGACCATCTTGATAGGTAACCATTTTCTTATCCTTACTTCTGTAATTAAATTTCTCAAAATGTGCATTCAACTAAACCTATTATTCGAAAAATTCTTCAAATCATAATTAATTCGCGTTTCAGTAATAATGTCTGCGATAAATTCTCCTGTTTTGGGTGCCATCATCAATCCATAATGGGAATGCCCACAAGCGCGGCGAGCTTGCTTATTTGAAGGGCAAAGTAACCAAACATTACGGTTAAAAATTTGTCGAAATCTGCCGTTTTATTCTAATTCAACAAGCAAATCTTTAGCGTCAATTTGGGTCCCTATCACAACATGCACAGCTTTCACTTTTGCATTTCGTTCTGCATGAATTCCAGTTTCCATTTTCATCGCTTCTATGGTGAGAAGTAAATCACCCTTGCGCACATCCATTCCTACAACTGCTGCAATACTGGCCACAACGCCGGGCATTGGTGCCCCGACATGGGTCGCGTTTCCAGCTTCGGCTTTAGGTCTCACAGCGGTCGCAGATTTTATTTTCCGGTTTGGAACACGGATAACTCGGGGTTGACCGTTCAACTCAAAAAAGACACGCGCATCGCCCTCTTCGTTAGTTTCCCCAACCGCCTGTAGCAAAATTTCAAGCGTTTTACCTGGATCAATTTCCGCTGTGATCTCTTCTCCCGGTTGCATCCCATAAAAGAAAGTCTTGGTCGGCAACGTTCGCACGGGACCATAGGATTCATGGCGCCCCATGTAATCGAGGAACACTTTTGGATACATCAAATACCCAGTGAAATCTTCATCGTCTACGTGTTTACCATCAAGCTGAGCACTCAACTTAGCCCGTAGAGCTTTAAAATTGGCGGCTGGCATGAATTTCCCCGGGCGCTCTATTGAGGGTTTTTGGCCTTTCAAAACTTTGCGGACAAGTTCGGCGGGAAAACCACCGGGAGGTTGCCCCAAGTTGCCGCGCATCATGTCAATTACGCTATCTGGGAAGGTCACGTCAGAAGTGGGATCTTCCACTTGCGCGCGGGTTAATCCCTGAGAGACCATCATCAAAGCCATGTCGCCTACAACTTTGGAGCTCGGTGTCACTTTTACTATATCACCAAACATTTGGTTCACATCTGCATAAGTTTGCGCCACTTCATTCCAACGCTTTTCTAGCCCAAGTGACCGGGCTTGTGCTTTTAGGTTGGTAAATTGACCACCGGGCATTTCATGCAAATACACTTCAGAGGTTGGGACTTGCAGACCACTTTCGAAAGCGGCGTATTGTGCTCGCACATTTTCCCAATATGAACTGATATCCCGGATTGCGGCGATGTCTAAGCCCGTATCGCGATCGGTATTAGCTAAAACTTCCACGATTGAACCCAATGCGGGTTGTGATGTGCCTCCAGAGAATGCATCCATAGCAGCATCCACGGCATCCACACCTGCCTCAGAGGCTGCCAGAACGGTCGCACCAGAAATACCAGAAGTGTCATGGGTGTGAAAATGGATGGGCAAACCAACTTCTTGTTTCAAGGCCCCAACCAACACGCGCGCGGCTGTCGGTTTTAACAGCCCTGCCATATCCTTAAGGCCCAACACATGCGCGCCAGCTGCTTCGAGATTTTTGGCCATATTAACATAGTATTTAAGATCGTACTTTGCACGATCTGGATTCAAAATATCACCAGTGTAGCAAATTGTTCCTTCACAAATTTTGTTATTTTCGATTACTGCATCCATCGCGACGCGCATATTTTCGACCCAGTTCAGGCTGTCGAAAACCCTAAATATGTCAACCCCAGTTTCGGCTGCTTGGGATATAAAGAATTGAACTATATTGTCGGGATAATTGGTGTAGCCTACGCCATTGCTGGCGCGTAGTAGCATTTGTGTCATGACATTAGGCATCGCACTCCGTAGATCACGTAATCGCTGCCAAGGGCATTCCTGCAAAAAGCGATATGCCACATCAAACGTGGCCCCGCCCCAACATTCTACAGAGAACAATCCCGAAAGATTGGCTGCATAGGTTGGTGCTACCTTGATCATATCATGGCTGCGCATCCGTGTGGCCAGAAGAGATTGGTGACCGTCACGCATGGTTGTATCGGTGATAAGGAGGCTCTTTTGCGCCTTCATCCAATCTGCCACCGCTTGTGGCCCTTGTTCATCGAGAAGATTTTTTGTGCCATAGGGCAGGGTTAAATTGTCCAATATTGAAGCTGGGGCTTTAGGGGCCTTGATATCTTTAGAGGGACGTACTCGGCCTTCCGTTTCTGGATGACCATTAACGGTAATGTCGGCAATATACGTCAAGATTTTGGTCGCACGGTCTCTGCGTTTGCTGAATTTGAACAGTTCTGGCGTGGTATCAATAAAGCTAGTGGTATATTCATAGTTCAAGAACGTGGGATGCTTGAGGAGATTTTCCACGAAAGCAATATTTGTACTTACGCCACGAATCCTAAACTCACGCAATGCTCGGTCCATTCGCGCAATTGTGGCTTCAGGGGTGGGAGACCATGCCGTGACCTTTTCCAGCAAGCTGTCATAGTAGCGGGTAATCACAGCACCTGAATAGGCGGTGCCGCCGTCAAGCCGAATTCCCATGCCCGTCGCGCCGCGATAAGCGGTTATACGACCATAATCAGGAATGAAGTTGTTAGAGGGATCTTCGGTGGTAACGCGACATTGCATCGAATGACCATCAAGCTTTACATCACTTTGGCTGTTGGTTCCAGTTGCTTCGACAAGGCTTTTACCTTCTGCAATTAAGATTTGTGCACGGACAATATCAATGCCCGTAACCTCTTCAGTCACTGTGTGTTCAACCTGAACACGCGGGTTTACTTCGATGAAGTAAAATTCTTCAGTATCCATATCCATTAAAAATTCGACGGTGCCTGCGCATTCATAATTTACACATTCACAAATTTTCTTCCCCATAGCACAAATACGTTCGCGCTGTTCGTTTGATAGATATGGCGCAGGGGCACGTTCTACCACTTTTTGATTCCGTCGCTGAACTGAACAATCACGTTCATAGAGGTGATAGATCGATCCAAATTTATCGCCTAGAATTTGAACTTCTACATGACGTGCCCGCTGGATCATCTTTTCTAGATATCCCTCGCCATTACCAAAGGCGGCTTCTGCCTCACGACGGCCTTCCAAGACTTTTTCTTCAATTTCTTGTTCTGAATAAATAGCCCGCATCCCGCGTCCACCACCACCCCAACTGGCCTTGAGCATCAAAGGATAACCGACTTTGGCCGCTTGAGCCTTAATTTCCACCAAGTCTTCGCCCAAAACTTTGGTAGCGGGTATCACAGGGACTCCAGCTTCCACCGCGACCTGGCGCGCATTCGCTTTATTGCCGAGCTGTCGCATGGTCTCAGCTTTGGGGCCGATAAATGTGATACCGGCTTGAGTGCAGGCATCTACAAAATTAGGGTTTTCTGACAAAAAACCGTACCCCGGATGTATTGCATCAGCGCCACATGCTTTGGCAACACGCAGTATTTCGTCAATGTTAAGATAAGCCGCTACAGGACCTAAGCCGTCACCAACCTTATAGGCTTCATCTGCTTTAAAACGATGCAGGCCAAGTTTGTCTTCCTCAGCATAAACGGCAACGGTGCATTTGCCCAATTCATTGGCTGCACGCATTACACGAATGGCGATTTCACCTCGGTTTGCAATTAAGATTTTTTGAAAATCGATCATGGTCCGTTCCTTAAATTCAGCCCTAGTTGTAGTTAAGACTTACACTAATTCTTTCTTCGTCCGCAATATTTGATAATACTTCGTGGAGCGCGATCTGGTGCGGCGGGCTTGTCAGACTAACTTGACGATTTAGCAATTAGCCGTATTTTTCTGAATGAGCCAAAAGAATTCATACAAATACTTCAATTCGTCACCAGAGGTTATCAAGCTATCAGTGATGTATTACATTCGCTATCCGCTGAGTTTCCGCCAAGTTGAAGATATCTTGCATGAACGTGGAATTAATATTTGCCACGAAACTGTACGGTTTTGGGTGGATCGGTTTGGTGCAAAATTTGCAACCGAAATCCGAAAGAAGAGGGTGGGTCAACATTCGAACTGGCAATGGCATTTAGACGAAGTCTTTGTGAAAATAAACGGTGAGAGATTTTACCTTTGGCGCGCGGTTGATCATGAAGGGGAAGTTCTTGAATGCTTTGTTACAAAACGGCGTAATAAAGCAGCTGCAAAGAAATTTCTTATAAAAGCAATGCGTAAACACGGCTCACCCAAGATCATTACAACGGATAAGTTACCATCTTACGGTGCCGCTTTTCGTGAAATTGGCATTGCTAACAAGCAATTATGTGGGGGCCGGTCCAACAACAGATGTGAGAATTCACACCTGCCGTTTCGACGGCGAGAACGAGCAGTGCAGTTATTTAAAACAGCAACCACGCTCCAGAAATTTGTCAGTTATCATAGTCAAATATACAACCACTTCAATCATGAAAGGCATCTTCAAAACAGACAGACTTATAAGCAAAAACGCAGTGCTGCTCTCATTGAGTGGTTCCAAATCTGCGCTTCATAGATTTATGTGATCGTGGTCCGTTGAGACGTGATAGACTTTGTCTGACAATACCGTTCCACCAATGTCGTGATTTTCGCTAAGTCATTGATTTAAATGGTGCTCCCACACGGACTTGAGGTCAAGCCCTTTACAAGGGTTCGCTTTGCTCAACCTCTTACCGTGTTTCACACGCCCCGAACCGTGGTTAGTTGACAATTTACTTGCTATTATTCCTGCTTGTAGATTCACACGGATTATACTGCCTGCCAATTAATGAGTGATACATTGAATACCAAATTCCGTTAAGAATACTTACACGCTACCTGTGATGCACGCTTTTATGGTATCATCGCGTCATTTCAGGCGCGCCAAGATTGAAGAGCTTTACCAAAGCCTGGCGATACTGCACTGAAAACTTATCCGCCGGAATATGTAGTTCTTCGGCTATATTGAGTGGAACTTCTTCAGGTTTTTGGCTTTCAACTAACGGGATATCTTCTTCGTTGGTCATAATCTGATATTCTATATAGTCTTCTTTTGTGGCTCCAGAAATATTTGTTTGAGTAATCTGGAAAACTGCTGTTTCCTTAGCGCTTACGGGTGTGCCAATGTCGTAAAAGTGGCTGGTTTGAAATCCGCCGTCGTCTTGTTTGTAGTCGACGTGTAGATCTGTCGCAAATGGAAATGTAAACTTGTGAGAATACATTACCTCTCGTTCGCGCTCTCCTAAATCATCGTTGTATCCGCGCTCGACTTCAATGTAGGGCATTTCCATCAGCATTCCATTGTCATCTACCTTAAGGGTGTAGTTCGGAATCTCGGGTCTTTTACGGTTTCCAAAAGTTTTCATGTGAACCCATGATATATGTGCAAGATCATTAAAGTTTTCTACATGCCGGCTAGTCGACGCATGCCAAACTCCCTTTGGGACTTCAATTGTTAGCCACTCATCACCGCCATTTTCCAACAGCTTCCACTCTGGCAAGGGGCGCAACGCTTCAGGTTTCAAACAAGCCCAAATCAAGCCATAGCGTTCTTGGGCCTGATAGCTAATTAGTCGTAGAACTTTCGGAATAGGTTTGGATTGATCTGGCATTGAAGGCACCTTGGTGCAGACACCATCTTTGTTGTAATGCAGGCCATGAAAGGGACAGACGATATTCTTGCAGTCGTCATCCATCCAACCAAGGCTTAAAGCTGCTCCCCTGTGTATACAAAGGTCTCGTGCAACTGCGACACCATCGACCGTCCGGTAAACCACCAAGTCTACATCTAACAATTTGGCTTTTATTGGTTTGTCTTCCACTTCGGACGAAAAAGCCACCGGATGCCAAAATCCAGCAAGCACATGCCAATCACCTTCGGGGAAAGTGCAGTCTTTAGGTGTCTCCGAAAGTTGTTTTTTATCTGTCGATAGATACATGGTCTTCTCCAAAGCTTTTAGATTCGTCTGCTTATTACGATTGGTATAATGCTTTAAGAAAATATTTATCTCTATATCTGAATTTAAAGTATGGTTGACTTAAACTAAGTTAAGATAGAGCTTTGAGAGATACGGATTACTTGTAGAACGATTGTTGGACAATTTTCACATTTTTCTAAGCGTATGATTCTATTAGTGGCTTCTTATAAAGTATGGCGCCCCCACACTCGAACCGCGGACCTATTGATTACAAATCAGCTGCTCCACCTAAGTTGGTGATATCACCATAACGAGAGCGGTCACTTCGTTTTTTATCATTCATTGCCCTTGATATGAAACATTGAGTTTCTTGATTGGGCCAAGCTGTCGCCAAGTACCAATAAACCCCTTTGGCATCACCAGCATCTCGCCTGGACCATAGATTTTCGATGACCCGTCTTGATTAGTAATTTCAACTTGACCCTCAAGAAAGACCATCACCTCATCAACAGGCCAGCCATTTATTTGCAAGGTGACCTCAGAACCATGGTAAAAACCAACGTCTAGCTTTCCATCACTTGATTGAAAACTGGTCACACCCCCAGCAACCGGCTTGTCGCCAGCAATAACCTGCATAAATGGGTAATCTTCCACGACAGATAATTCAACAGCCCCCAAATCAGCAGGATTCAGTTGCGTAATTTTTTTATTGTCCATCGACCCCTCCACATATCAGTCTCAGATATTTTTAGTTTAATAAATTTAATCTAGTCGATCCTATTCAAACCGCACCATCCGGCTATAAAGAGTGCTATTGTCTCTGTACATTGCTTTACAGAGGTCAGATCAACTCTTTCGTTAAACCCATGAATATTCTCGGCACGCGGGCCAAAACAAAGGCTCGGTATTTTGTGATAAAGTCCATAAAATCGAGTATCAGTCAAACCTGTCAAACTTAACTCTACTGGTCCTTTGCCACCAAATACGTCCTGATACGCAGCACTAAAAACTGCTTTTTCTAACTCAGCATTTTCCAATGTCCAACCTTCTGCTTGAAAGCCATTCCATATCACTTTGGGCGGGCTATTGGATAGGAACGGATGTTTGTGTGAGGCAGCAGAGATACAGGCTTCTATTTCTCGCTTTGCAGAATCAATGCCAACACCTGGCAAGATGCCTATACGGCAGTCGATATTACACCAGGCGGGCACTGAAGAGGCCCAATCACCTCCAGCTATCTTTCCGATATTCAGATTGAGCGGATGCTTGACATGAGAAAAAAAATCGTCCGTCTTTGCGCTCTCATTCCATTTTGCTTCAAGCCCCTTTAGCGCACTAATAATATCATAAGCTACTAAAATAGCATTTGATCCTGCGCTTGCGTTTGCCACATGCACGGGTTTACCACGAACACGTATTTTGAACCATATCGCGCCAACTTGGGCTGTTATCAGGGCATGATCAGTGGGCTCTGGAATCAAAACACAATCGGCTCTGTAACCGCGCTGGAGCGTGGACAGCGCTCCGATCCCAGTACTTTCCTCTTCAATTACGGACTGAAAACAAATTCTTGCGGCAGGCTCAAACCCAGCTCTTTTAATAGCTTCTAGTGCAAAGAGTGCTGCGACAGTTCCAGATTTCATGTCGCCAGCACCGCGGCCATACATCCAACCGTCCTTGATTATGGGATCAAAGGGTGGGTGAGACCACATTTCATTGGGGCCTGTTGGTACGACATCGAGGTGTCCTTGAAGAATTAGTGACTTTCCCTTGATCTGGCTCGGATGCTTTTCACCCACTACGGTCCGAGCGCGGCTAAAATCACCTTCTATCTGACCAAAACCGGGGAGATGCTCCAAATCGCTCAAGATGATTTTCCAATCATCAACAAGAAAGTCACGTTGACGCAGTGCATCTGCCATAAAATCTTGAGCAGGGCCCTCTTGAAAGCGAAGGCTCGGAATTCGAACGAACTCTGATAAGAACTCCGTCTGCTCATTAAAGCCCTCATCAATGGCATCTTTGATCGCCTGTCTTATTGTAATATCCGGTTTAGAAATAGAATGGATCATAAAAACTCCTATTTATTCATGCTTCTTTCCTTAAGTTTAATAAACTTATCTAATTAATAATGCGAGATAATTAAGGCTAACCTATTTCTTAATGTGGGATGGATTGGGGGATAGGTTTGATAAAAAAATTATAACTTATTGATTTAATACAACTAATTACTATTAAACGACAGACTGTCTGTCCGCCATTTGCTTCCCCAGATAGCACACTAGCCCATAATTCCGTGAATTATCCCGTTGTTTCAGCACGATACAGGCGTACGTTTTGCGTGATGCTTTGGCTGAGGCCTTGATATGAGTGAATCTTCAGCCTTTACTCAGAAGCTCATTTGGCGAGGGTGGGTTTTTGGATGCCCGTTTCTGACCCTGGATCTCCAGATCTACTGAATAAGCTCAGTTAAGGCATATTTATCACTAAAGCCCTTACGACCAGTCTGAAACCAACTGATTAGGTGAGGATGGGGATACTGCTCTCAAATTTCTTGTATTAGAGTTCCGCTTGCATCGAAGCAATCATCTTCAGAACCCAACGCCTTGGCAAAAGTGGATTGATCCAATTTACCATAAATGAAAACGATTTTTTGTTAACTGCGACTAGCTTACCCGCAATCATGGAATCATATCCAAATTTTGCGCAGGACTCGGCAGTGGCAAATGAAGACTCAGCTCTGCCTAAACGAGTGTTTTGGAGATTTGCCGTTTCAAAAAATTCCGTTGCAACACCCCCAGGGCACAATGCCGTAGACGTTACACCGTTCGCTCGCAATTCCTGATCAATAGCTTGAGAAAATGAAGTTACAAATGCTTTTGAGGCAAAATATACAGCCTGCAGAGGGCCAGGGCTAAAACTAGCTGTTGAGCTAACATGTAACATTTTACCTTTGCCAGATTTAACCATATCACTGCCAATCATATGGGTTAGAGAGACAACGGTTTTAACATTTAATTCTATCATCTTTTCTTCTTGTTCTAGTTCGCGCTCTATGTGAAGCCCATGCCCACCAAAGCCAGCATTATTGATTAAAATTTCTATCGTTTCTCCAGTTGCTTTAACTTCTTTGTACAAGGCTGCAGCTCCCCCTTGAACAGCCAAATCTAAAGATATTATTTTGACTTTTACATCATAGTTTTTTTCAATTTCTGCTTTGAGATTATTTAACTTATCCTCACGCCTTGCGGTAATTATTAAATCTCCACCCTTTGAAGCGTGGTATTTTGCAAGCTCCCAGCCTATTCCTGAGGAGGCACCGGTAATTAAAGCTGTGTTGGACATTTATTTTTTCCTTTTGCATTTTTTAGTCAACAGTTGATGTCTACAATTGTTGACTTCTTAGATATGACTCTTTTATTTCTATGTCAACGGCCATTGACAAAAAAGGCTAGGAGTTATTTAGTTTAGTGAAATGAACAGATCTAGTAATACAAAAGACCTTTTGCTTACCAATGCTTGTAAAATGTTTTGGTCAAAAGGGTACTCTAATGTTTCCGTGCGTGAAATTTCAAATGCAGCAGGGGTCGATGTTGCTTTGATTGCCAGATATTTTGGCTCTAAGCGTGGTCTATTTGAGGCAACATTAGAAAATCTTACCAAAATTGAAGCCAAAGATGTTCAATCATCTAAAACCTTAATTGATGCAATAGTCGAGCTATTTTCAAATGGTCCTAAGGATAATATTGAAGCGTCTCCTATTTCGATGGTCCTAACAAATTCAGATGATGCTGAAGTGGGTGAGATTGTTAAGCAAGTACAGTACGAGTATTGGCAAAAGGGATTAGAAGAAATTATAGGTAGCAAACATCAAGCTGCTATGTTTTTTGGAGCTATAATGGGGTTTTGTGTAGCACAAAAAAGCTTACGTTTGGATGGAGTAGCCAAGGTTGGAAGTGAACTGTACCGCGCCCAACTTCGACATATGTTGGAAACAGCGATTCAATCGCCAAAAAAATGATGCTTATTTTGCCAGAATCGATTTAGGTGATAATCTTTGATTCCTAGCCAGTATAAGACTGGTAATAAGAGGCAGATAAAATGAGTAATTCAGCAGTAGTGCTGCCTATGCTTAATCTCGTATGTCTGACGACACCGCCACAAGCCCTACTTAAGTATCTGATTTAATTAGTAATTAATTTAAGATAAAATCTCTACCCACCATCCTACCCACCACAAAGTTTGTGCTTCACTTTTCATTCTTCGAATTATTAAATTAACTGCATGATTTTAATGCTCATTACATTGCCTTGGCTCATAATCATCTGAAATACTCGCAATACTTATCTTGCTGTAAAGCTTGCTTGTTTTAAAGTTATCATTACGCTTCTGCCATCTCTTATTATTCTAAAGATTATAACTTACTCCAGTTAATTCTTCAGATAATCTCCAAAGTGTTTCTGCATTAGCTTTATTATGA
>ENA-OSJC01003013-OSJC01003013.1-marine-metagenome-genome-assembly--contig:-NODE-3013-length-12316-cov-13.150911_pt1 | contig 12316 bp, 8 predicted proteins | sample MGYA00237885_ERZ534234 | MGnify/ENA primary metagenome ERZ534234 (study PRJEB26413, sample SAMN06343907) | marine metagenome | isolation source: coastal waters | place: Atlantic Ocean: West Antarctic... | reverse complement strand
TACATTATGAAAAAAATAAAAAAAATAAAAATTAAAATAAATGGTAAATTTTCAACAATAAATGAAAATTTAAGCCTTTCAAATTTTCTGCAAGAACTAAAAATTCCTCTTAAAAAAGTAGCAATTGAATTGAATCAAGAAATAATAGATAAAAATAAAACTAATATAATTAAACTAAAAAAAAATGATAAGATAGAAATAGTTCATTTTATTGGAGGTGGATAGAAATGAATAAAGATAAAATAATAATATCTAAGAAAAAATTTGATTCCAGATTAATAGTTGGTACTGGAAAATATAATACTATGTCAGAATGTGCAAAAGCTATAAAATTATCTGGTGCAGAAATAGTAACAGTTGCTGTAAGGAGAGTTAATATTTCAGATAAAAAAAAACCACTATTAATGGACTATATAGATCCAAAAAAAATTACTTATCTTCCAAATACAGCCGGATGTTTTAGCTCTGAAGAAGCTCTTAGAACATTGAGGTTAGCTAGAGAAATTGGAGGATGGAAACTGGTGAAGCTTGAAGTATTAGGTGATAAAAAAAATTTATTCCCTGATATGATTGAGACTTTAAAATCTACTGAAGTTTTAACTAAAGAGGGATTTAGAGTAATGGTATATTGTAATGATGATCCATTAATGGCAAAAAGATTGGAAAATGTAGGAGCTTGTGCAATTATGCCCCTAGCAGCACCCATAGGATCTGGACTCGGAATTCAAAATACAACAAATATTAAGATAATAAGAAGTCAGACAAAACTGCCACTAATAATCGATGCTGGCTTAGGCCAAGCTTCAGATGCAGCAATTGCTATGGAGTTGGGTTGTGATGGGGTTTTAGTAAATACAGCAATTGCAAAAGCTAAAAAACCATTTCAAATGGCATTAGCATTTAAAAATGCAGTTATTGCAGGTAGACAGTCTTTCTTAGCAGGACGTGTAAAAAAATATTTATATGGCAATGCGTCTTCACCAACAACAGGCATCATTTAAATAGCAGCTGGCTTTTTATAAAATTTTTTTTTAAAAAAAGGTTTTTTTTTATAAGGCTTTTTTTTAACTGTATCTTCAAAAGATTTAACCTCTTTTATTTGTTCCTCTAAATTTTTTAATTTTTCAATATGCTCAACTGTTTGAATTATCTTCTTAGTTTTGCTTTGAAGATCAATTACATATTCAGGAATTATAAGAGAATTATCTGCAATAATATCAATTTTTATTTTATTTTTATCTTCAAAATATTTCAAATCTTCTATGAAATTTTGCTTCATAAAATCTGATATTTTTTCACATATTTTTAGCTCTACAAACTTAGCTTTTGTTAAAACAGCTTTAACTTCAACTAATTTAAGAATTTTCATAGCAAAAGATTCATCTGTAAGAGTAACTTTCCATTTTACAGCACTTTCACGCAGTCTTTGTCTAGACATTTCCAGTAACCCAAAATTACTAATTCTTCCTATTTGAATCCTTGCCCTATCAGTTCTACATTTTTCTTTTAGTTTTCTCTCAACCAATCTTCTATTCCCAAAGCTCAACATATCAATAAAATCAATGATAATTAACCCAGATAAATCTCTAATTTTAATTTGTCTTGATATTTCTTCTGCCGCTTCTAAATTGGTATCTAGTGCAGTGCTTTCAACATTTTTTTGTTTTATTGAGCTTCCAGAGTTTATATCAATTGAAACTAATGCTTCGGTTGGGTTGATGACTAAATATCCTCCAGATTTTAATTTAATTTCCGAATCATAAATTTGATTAAGTTTTTCTTCAATATTTTCATTAAAAAATAGAGGAATTTTTTCTCTATATTTTTTTATTTTTTTAACATGGGTTGGCATCATTAATTTCATAAAGCCTTGTGCTTTTTTGTAACCATCATTACCTTCAATAATTATGCTATTTGTATCCTCATCATACATATCTCTCAAAGTTCTTTTTATAATATCACTTTCTTGATGAATTAGAGATGGTGCAATAGAATTTAAAGCACTTTCTTTAATTCCATTCCAAGTTTTTATTAGTGCTTGAAGATCATGATCTATGTCGTTTTTTGTTTTATTCGAACCTGCTGTTCTAACGATAAGCCCCATTCCTTTTGGTATTACTATATCATTTAAAATTGTTCTAATTTTTTTCCTCTCACCAGGATTAAAAATCTTACGAGATATTCCACCACCCTTTGGTGTGTTAGGCATTAAAACTATATATTTGCCTGCTAGAGAAATAAAAGTACTAAGTGCTGCACCTTTTTGTCCCCTCTCATCTTTTAAGACCTGAACTAGTATTACTTGATTTGGTTTTATAACCTCTTGTATTTTATATCTTTTTGACCTGAATCTTGTTTCTGGTTTTTTTAAAGAAGTTATCTCAGTTACTTTTACTGAATTTTCACTTATCAAATTATCTCCCCCCTGAAGGTCCTCAGATAAATTTAACTCCATCTCAGTATTAGGCTTAACTTCAACTGGGTCGTTAATATCTAAATTACCTTCATTGATATTTTTTTCTTCTTCTATTTCACTTTTTTTTTGGAGTTCTTCTCTTGCTTTTTCTTCCTCTTCCTTTATTTTAGCAAGATCACTTTGAGGAATTTGATAATAATCTGACTGAATATCGTTAAAAGATAAAAAACCGTGTCTATCCCTTCCAAAATCAATAAATGCTGCTTGTAGAGAAGGTTCTACACGACTGACCTTTCCTAAATAAACATTATTCTTGATTAAATTATTTTTTAAACCTTCGTACTCGTAATCCTCAATATTGTCACCAGATTTAAGCACAACTCTAGTCTCATTAGGATGCGATGCATCAATATATAAATTTTTTTCCATAATTTTTTGATTAATTGTTTCATTTTCTATTTAAATAATTTTAAATTTTGTTTAAATTCAGGTGCCTTAACTTTAACAAATTCATATATATATTAAACTATAATGCACAGAATTATTAAAAATATATTTATACTAATTTTAAGCTTTGGTCTATTTTCTATGATTTGTGTAATAGCCATTTTATGGGCATTTTCTAGCAATTTGCCAGATTATAAGTTTTTGAAGAGCTATAAACCTTCAGTTTCCAGCAAAGTATACTCAGGAGAGGGTGAATTAGTAAAAGATTTTTCAACAGAAAAAAGAATTTTTGTGCCGTATAAAGCAATACCAAGTACAGTAGTAAATTCTTTTTTGTCAGCAGAAGATAAAAATTTTTTTTCCCACCCTGGTGTAGACGCTAAAGGAGTATTGAGAGCAGTAGTGAATAATATTTCTAACATTATAGGGTCAAGAAGGCTGGAAGGTGCCTCAACTATTACACAACAAGTAGCAAAAAATTTTCTTCTAACTAATGAGGTTAGCTTAAATAGAAAATTAAAAGAAGCAATTTTAGCATTTAGAATAGAAAGAGCACTTTCAAAAGAAAGAATATTAGAATTATATTTAAATCAAATTTATCTTGGAGAGGGAGCGTATGGTGTTGCTTCAGCAAGCCTAGAGTATTTTGATAAGTCGATTAATGATTTAAATTATGGAGAAGCAGCACTGTTAGCAGCATTACCTAAAGCGCCAAGCAGATATAATCCTTATAAAGATATTACATTAGCAAAATTTAGAAGAGATTTAGTTTTAAGAAATTTGCTAGAAAATGATTATATTAATATTTCTGATTATAAACGTTTTTTTGATGATGAAATATTATTAAAAAAAAGAAAAAATTTTTTCATAGAAGATACGAGATATTACGTTGAAGATATAAGGAAAGACGTGATAAAAAAATTTGGTTTTGATAAGGTTTATAAACAAGGTCTAAATATTAATACGCCGATTAATTTAAATTTACAAAAAATTGCAACAGAGTCATTAAGAAAAGGGTTGGTTAGTTATGATAAAAGAAAAGGTTGGCGTGGAGCTTTATCAAATAAAAAAGTATCAAATAACTGGGCTCATGGATTGGATAAATTTAAATTAGAAAAATCACTGAATTGGAATTTGGCAATAATAAAGAAAATTAATAAATTTACCCTAGAGATTGAAACTGAGAATAAAATAAATGGAATCATTAAATATGAAAATATTTCTTGGACTAAAAAAGAATTTAATAAATTAGTAAAAATAGGCGATGTGGTTTATGTGGAAAATTTAAAAGATAACATATTTTCCTTACGCCAATTACCAGAAATAAATGGAGGAATTTTGGTTATGGATCCATTTACAGGAAGGGTGTTAGCGCTAAGTGGTGGTTTTAGTTTTAAAAAAAGTGAATTTAATAGAGTCACACAAGCTTCAAGACAACCTGGATCAGCATTTAAACCATTTATTTATGCTTTAGCTCTTGAGAATGGATATAGTCCTTCAACTTTAATTTTAGATGCACCATTAGTACTAGAACAAGGTACTGATTTAAAAATGTGGAAACCAGAAAATTATGGAAAAAAATTCTATGGACCATCAACATTAAGAATGGGATTAGAAAAATCTAGAAACTTAATGACCGTTAGAATAGCACAAGACTTGGGTCTAAAAAAAATTGTTAACTTTTCAAAGCAGTTAGGTATTTATGATAACCCCAGCGAACTTTTGTCTATTTCTTTAGGATCAGCAGAAACAACTCTTTTAAAATTAACCTCGGCATATTCTTCGTTTGTTAATGGTGGGAAGCTTGTCAAACCCATAATGATTGACAGAATTCAAGATAGCGAAGGAAGTACAATATTTAATAATGAAAAAAGAAAATGTACAAGTTGTAACCAAATATCTTTCTTAAGTAAAAGTTATCCAGAAATAGAGGATAATTTTATACAAGTTTTTACTCCAGAAACTGCTTATCAAATGACCTCAATACTAGAGGGTGTTGTGCAAAATGGAACTGCCAAAAAATTAAAAGATCTTAATTTAGATTTAGCAGGAAAAACTGGAACTACGAATGGAAATACTGACACATGGTTTATTGGCTTTACCTCAAAGCTTGCAATAGGCGTGTATGTTGGGTCGGATAACCCAAAATCATTAGGTAGATATGAGACAGGTGCAAAAACTGCACTACCAATTTTCAAAAACTTTGTAAAAAATGCTGTAAAAAAGGAGGAAGCAAGACCTTTTAAAGTCCCTGACAATATTTTAATGATGGTTATTGATCCCCTAACAGGAGAAAAAGCAGACACAAATTCTACATTCACAATAATTGAAGCTTATAAAAATACCAAAATAAACAACACATTAAAAAAAGATATTAATAATAGATTAAAAAATGATAATATATTAAGGTTCTATTAATGGAAAATGAGTATTTAAGCCACAGGTCTGAAATAGAAAAAATTAATCAAAGAGTTAAGGAGTATCTTTGAAAAAAATAATATTTATTCAAAACTAGAAACGAACAACAAAAAAATGCTAGAGAATAATTTCTGGCAAAACAAATCTATTTCACAGAAAATAATTAAAGAAAAAAAGCTATATGAGGATCTAATAAACTCATATCATAATTCCGTAAAGTCTTTACTGGACTTACAAGAACTAAATGAATTAGCATTAGACGAAAAAAACCAAACAATTATTAATGAGATTGTAGAGAACATTAAAGATCTCAAAAAACTGGCTAAAAAAAATGAAACAAAGTGTTTCTTATCAAAAGAAACTGATAGTTTTGATAGTTACATTGAAATTCATGCTGGAGCTGGTGGTACTGAAAGTCAAGACTGGGCTGAAATGTTAAGAAGAATGTATTTAAAATGGTCTATTATTAGAGGTTTTAAATCATATATGATAAGTGAGCACAAAGGTGATGAAGCTGGCATAAAATCATCAACAATAAAAATAGAAGGAGAATATGTTTTTGGATGGTTAAAAGCTGAGTCGGGTATTCACAGGCTAGTAAGAATTTCTCCGTTTGATTCAGGTGCAAGACGACACACAAGTTTTGCTAGTGTTTGGATTTATCCTGTAGTAAATGAAAATATAGATATTGAGATAATAGATAAAGATTTGAGAATTGACACGTACAGATCAAGTGGAGCAGGAGGTCAGCATGTTAATACAACTGACAGTGCTGTTAGAATTACACACATACCATCTAAAATAGTTGTTCAATGTCAAAATGAAAGATCACAGCATAAAAATAAAGATACTTGTTTAAATATGCTTAGAGCAAGGCTTTATGATTTTGAAATGAAAAAAAGAGAAAAAGAAAATCAAACAGTAGAATTATCTAAATCAGAAATAGGTTGGGGGCATCAAATTAGATCTTACGTTCTGCACCCGTATAGAATGGTGAAAGATAATAGAACTAGTTTTGAAAGTTCAAATCCTGACAAAATTTTAAACGGTGAAATAGACGACTTTTTAGAAAGTTCGTTGTATAAAGTTAAATGATTAAAAAAATAGTTAAGTTTTTATCAATTATTTTTTTAATTTTAGTTTTGGCAATTTTGTACTTAAGTATTTTTGGAATAGAAACTTCAAAATTTAATAATCAAATTAAAAATAAAATATTAGAAAGCAATAAAAGAGTTAATTTAGATTTAAAAACAGTTAGAATAAGCTTAAGTCCATTTGATTTTAGAGCAAATATAACAACTTTTGATGCTAAAATATTATTTAATAATAATGAAATAGAGCTAGAAAGTTTAAAAACAAAAATATCTTTATTAAAAATATTTAAAAATGAATTTTTATTAAATAATTTACAAATATCATCAAAACCCATAAAGGCTAAAAACTTAGTATCACTTATTAGGTATTTGAAAAATGACCCAAAATTATTATTTTTAGAAATAATGATCAAAGATGGTCATCTTGAGGGTAATATAGATTTAAATTTCGATAAAAAAGGAAGGATAAAAAATAATTATAAAATTAATGGATCTATAAAAAATTTAAAAATAAAAAAATTTAATAATTATGATTTAGACAATCTAAGTTTTATTTTTGCAATTAAAGATAAAAAATATAAGTTTTTAGAACTAGATACTAGATTTAATAAAATTAGATTAAATTCTCCGTCAATTGAAATAAAAGAAATAGAAAATTCTTATTTAGTTAATGGGAAAATCCTAACTAATAAAAATGATATTCCTATTAATTTAATTAAGAATTTATTAAATTCAATTCCTTTAGATTTGGATTTAAAGAATATTAACCTTGTGTCAGAGAATGATTTTTCTTTTAAAGTAAATAAAAAGTTTAAATTTAGCAATATTAATATTAATTCTGAAATTAATTTAAGTAAATTAACTTACAAAAATAACTTTTTATCTATTAAAAAATATTTTCCAGATATTAAAGAAGAAATTGATTTTAAAGACCACAAAATAAAATTCAGTTATAATAAAGATATTGCTACAATTTTAGGTTCAGGAAAAATATTAATTGAGGACAATGAAGATAAGATAGATTATGAAATTACTAAAAAAAATATAGGTCAAAATTTTAATTTTAAAGATTTAAAAATCAATTCTGAAATTAATTTAAGTAAATTAACTTACAAAAATAACTTTTTATCTATTAAAAAATATTTTCCAGATATTAAAGAAGAAATTGATTTTAAAGACCACAAAATAAAATTCAGTTATAATAAAGATATTGCTACAATTTTAGGTTCAGGAAAAATATTAATTGAGGACAATGAAGATAAGATAGATTATGAAATTACTAAAAAAGATAAACAGTATTTTTTTAAAAAAAAATTTAGAATTAAAGATAATATATTTTTAATTAATGAGATTGAATATAAAAAAGATAAAGATAAAGAAGTTTCTATAAAAATAGATGGAGTCTTAAATGATAATAAAGAAATATTTTTTAATGAAATATCTTTAGTGGAAAATGAAAATAGTATTTTAATAAAAAATTTAAATTTAGATAGTGAATTTAAGATTTCTAGTATTAGCCTACTAGAGCTTGATTATAAAAATAAAAATAAAGTTTATAATCAAATATATTTAAAAAAAAATAAAGAAGATTATATTATTGAAGGAAAAAGCTTTGATGCATCAAAATTTATTGATAATATAATGAGTAGTAATGATGAAGATTCTTCTATTTTTAGCAATTTAAACTCAAAAATTAATATTAAAATTAATAAGACTTACATAGATAATATAAATTTTATTAATAATCTTTCAGGTAATCTTCAATATAAGAATAATAAAATAAATGACCTGAAACTAGATGCAAACTTTCCAAACAAAAAAATAATTAACTTATCTATTAAAAAAAATACTAACTTGGACACTATAACAAGATTATCTTCTAGCTATCCTAAAGCTCTAATTAAAAGATATGATTTTATTAAAGGATTTGAGGAAGGGTATTTAGATTTTTACTCTTCAAAGAAAAATGATTTATCTAATTCAGTGCTAGTTATTGATAATTTTAAAGTAAAGGAGGCACCTGTCTTTGCCAAGCTTTTAAGCTTAGCTTCATTGCAGGGAGTATCAGACCTATTAACTGGTGAGGGAATAAGGTTCACAGACTTTGAAATGAAATTTTCAAATCAAAATGATCTCACAACAATTCAAGAAATGTACGCCATCGGGCCTGCTGTTTCTATATTAATGGACGGCTATATTGAGGATAAAAAACTAGTTAGTTTGAGAGGAACACTGGTACCAGCTACAACAATAAACAGAACCATAGCTTCTATACCTTTTTTAGGAAAAATTTTAATTGGTGATAAGACTGGAGAAGGTGTTTTTGGTGTTAGTTTCAAAATCAAAGGACCACCAAAAGATTTAAAAACTACAGTTAATCCTATTAAAACTTTAACTCCACGGTTTATAACAAGAACTCTAGAGAAGATTAAAAACAATTAAATTAATTCAATTTTAATATGTCTTTTTTTACCCAAAGAAAGTTTAATTAAATTATCTTTGAAGAAATCTTTACTAACGATTAATTTTTCATCAACAATAACTTGATTATTTATTCTAATTCCATTCCCTTTAATCAATCTTCTGATCTCACTCTTTGAACTTTCTAATTTAGAAATGACTATTAAGTCTATAATAGTTATTTTTTCTTTAACATCTTTTTCACTGATTGAAATGGAGGGTAAGTTTTCTCCCATTGATTTATTCTCAAAAGTTTGTTTTGCAGTTTTCTCACTACTTTTAGCTTCCTGCTCACCATGCAACATTTCAGTTGCTTTATTAGCTAGCAAGATCTTTAATTCATTAATATCATTATTCTTAATTTTTTCTATTTGATCCAAATTTATATCTGTAAAAATTTTAATAAATTTTAAAACATCTCTGTCATCTACATTTCTCCAAAATTGCCAATAATCATAAGGAGAAAGAAATTTTTTATCTAACCAGATAGCACCAGACTCAGTTTTGCCCATTTTAGCGCCTGACGCTAATGTTATGAGAGGTGTTGTTAAACCATAAGCATAATTATTTGAATATCTCTTAATTAAATCAACACCATTTACAATGTTACCCCATTGATCCGACCCACCAATTTGAAGCATGCAATTCTTTGTCTTATTTAGTTCTAAAAAGTCATAAGCCTGTAATATCATATAGTTAAATTCCATATAACTTAATGACTGCTCTCTTTCCAGTCTAGTCTTCACACTATCAAAACTTAACATTTTATTAATTGTAAAATGCTTTCCGATATCTCTTAAAAAAGAAATATAATTTAAATTTTTAAGCCAGGTGTAATTATTAACAAAAATAGGTTTAGTTTCTGGATCTTTACTGTCCAAAAAATTTTTGAAAATTTTTTCAATGTTATTAATATTTTTTTCAATTTTATCTTCTGACAAAATTGTTCTTGTCTTATCTTTACCAGAAGGGTCCCCAATTCTTGTTGTTCCACCTCCTAATAACACAATTGGACGATGACCATGTTTTTGTAATAATCTTAGGCACATGATTTGTAGTAAACTACCAATATGAAGACTTTCAGCCGTACAATCAAATCCAATATAGGCATTAATTTTTTCTTTATCTAATAACTTGGATAAATCGTCTTCCCCAGTACACTGGTAGAAGAAACCTCTTTCTTTAAATTCTGTTAAAAACTTATTCATAAATATGTTAACTACAATATACAATATTTATTAAAAAAAAATAAGAATGGAAAAAAATTATACATCTTTGGGATTAATGAGCGGAACATCAATGGATGGAATTGATGCATCAATTATCAAATCAAATGGTGAGGATAATTACGAAACTGTTTTTGATCAATATTTTAAATATGATGAAGAGTTATATAGAGAATTGGTGAATATCAGGAATAAAATCAACTCTTCAGCAGATCTGAAGATTAATGCAAATAAAATAAATGAAATCGAGAGAAAAATCACATTATTTCATGTGGCTGTATGTAAAAAAGTTATTAGCGATTATTCCTCTAATATAGATTTGGTTGGGTTTCATGGACAAACTATATTTCACAAAGCTAATGAAAAAATTTCAAAACAACTTGGTGATGCTTATTTATTATCAAGCTTATTAAAGAAAAAAGTTGTCTATAATTTTAGAGAAAATGATCTAATCAATGGTGGACAGGGAGCTCCTTTAGCACCTATCTTTCATCAACTATTAGTCAACCAAAATCAAATCAATTTACCAGCATGTATTTTAAATATCGGAGGTATTGCCAATATAACAATTATTTCTTCAAAAAATTCCCATGATTTAAAAAGTTATGACATTGGACCAGGGAATTGTTTATTGGATGAATGGGTAAGAAAAAATAGCAAAGAAAGATTTGATAAAAATGGGGAATTAGCTAAGGCTGGAAAAACTGATAAAATCATCTTAAATCAAGCAATTGATAATTTTGATAGTATAAAAAATAATAACAACCTTTCTTTTGATATTAAAGATTTTGATTTAAATTTTGTACGGGGACTTTCATTGGAAGATGGTCTTTCAACCTTAACTGACTTTACAGCTGTTTTAATTTATCAATCAATAGTTAATTCAATAAATTTTGATAAGGTTAAAAAATTAAACTTGCTTATTTGTGGTGGAGGTAGAAAAAATTTATCTTTAATTAATAGTATTAAAAAAAAACTTCCATTAAATGTGAAACTTTATTTAATAGATGATTATAAAATTGATGGTGATTTTATAGAGTCCCAAGCTTTTGCTTATATTGCAATAAGATCATATCTTAAAAAAATAATTTCATTTCCTAGAACAACCAATATAACAAAACCTTGTACAGGGGGAGTCTTGGTTGAAAATTATTAAAATAAAGCAGACTCTTTTTTAATATATTTATCTAAGTGTTTTATTAAAACATCTTCTGTTTTAGAAAAAAAATGATTAGCATCATTTATGGCCTGAAAGTCAACCTTGATTCCTTTTTGTGCACTTAATCTTTTATCCAACTCTGTAATATGTTCTAGAGGAACTAGTTCATCTTTTTTTCCATAAATCATTAAACCTGAACTTGGACAGGGAGATAAAAATGAAAAATCATATACATTTGGTTGTGGAGAGATTGCAATAAATCTATTTATTTCGGGTCTTCTCATAAGTAATTGCATTGCAATTAAAGATCCAAATGAAAATCCTGAAACCCAGCATTGCGAATTATCAAAATTTTCTCTTTCTAACCAATCTAGTGCAGCTGCAGCATCAGCTAATTCACCCTGACCATTATCAAACTCACCATCACTTTTTCCAACACCTCGAAAATTTACTCTACAAACTGAAAATTCATTTTCCATAAATGCATGAAACGTGTCTACAACAACTTTATTGTTCATCGTTCCTCCATATTGAGGATGAGGCTGTAATACTAATGCTATTGGTGATGTGATTTTATCACTTTTATAATACTTGGCTTCCATTCTTCCGGCAGGTCCAGGTATAAAAACTTCTACGATTTTGTTATCCATAAATGTTATTGATTATTATTCTAAAAAAAAAATACATCTATCATAAGTGAGCGACAATATGTTAACTTTTTTAATGTAATCTATACTTGACTAATTTAGTCAAGTTTGTATAAAAAACCATTAAATTAAAGGGTAAATAAAACTAACGCCAAAAGTATGAAATTAACGTCAAAAGGCAGATATGCAGTAATGGCTTTAGCTGATTTAGCTAATTTCAATAGCATAGATCCTGTATCTTTAAGAGATATATCCTTAAGACAGGGCATATCTTTAGATTTTTTAGAACAAATATTTTCAAAGCTAAAAAAACATAACATAGTTAAAAGTACCAGAGGAACGAATGGTGGGTACGTTTTAAACAAAGATCCCGCTCAAATTAAACTAGCAAATATACTTAATGCTGTAGATGAAGAAGTTAAAACTGTTCAGTGTAAAAAAGAGTCAAA
>ENA-OSJC01003011-OSJC01003011.1-marine-metagenome-genome-assembly--contig:-NODE-3011-length-12324-cov-11.909202_pt1 | contig 12324 bp, 14 predicted proteins | sample MGYA00237885_ERZ534234 | MGnify/ENA primary metagenome ERZ534234 (study PRJEB26413, sample SAMN06343907) | marine metagenome | isolation source: coastal waters | place: Atlantic Ocean: West Antarctic... | reverse complement strand
TTTTTTTTCTAATTTATCAATTATAGATAATACTGGTAAAGCCGTACACGAAACAAATAACGCCTCACTATCTGCAAAATCTATTTGTGACAAGACATCAAATAAATAATCCTCATCAACTTTTCCAATATCTAAATCAGAATCAATATCAAAATATGTTAAAGAATTAACATTAATATTTTTTTTTTCAAAATAACCAACCACAGAATCATTTATTGTTTTGGTATAAGGTGTAAAGATAGATATCTTATTAATGCCTAATTTATTTAATGCTTTGATAGTTGCGGTTATTGGTGTTGTTACCTTTGCTTCTGGTTTAGCTAAATTTACTTTTTCTTTTATCACACCATATCCTGCTGCAACTGTTCCAGACGTGCAACCATAAGCTACACAGTCTATTTTTTGATCTGGAAGAATGTCTTTAGTAACCTCCGTAATATCTTCAGCCATCTTAGCCAGAGTTTCGTTGGTCAGTGGGTTGTAGCAATGAATTCTATTTACATAGAGATCAATATCTCTTCCATAAATTATATTATTAAAATCTTTTTCAATTCTAAAATCACTACCAAGTGTGATTAAACCAATTCTTGGGTTGGATTTAGAAATATATTTTGGTTCAATTTTATTAAATTTCATAAACTACCTATATTATTTTGATTAAATATATATTGAATAAGGAGTCTAGTTAAAATTTTTTTTAAGAAAAAGCGCACATAGTTCCATGTTATTTTTTATGAATATGAAAGTAGAAACTGTCAGATTTTTAAAATTGACTACTTTTTTTTAAATTACTAAATTAAAAATTAGAAGTTAAGGTTTATTCCAATACCAGGTTTCTTATTTAATATAAGTTTTCCTTGATGAATTTTTAAGTTTTTTTTAAAAATTTCATCTCTAATTTCATTTTCTGTAATATCAAATTCCATGGGTATGTTTGAAATACCTGAAATCAAATTGGCTGATGCAAAAAGCCCCAATCCAGAGCCAAGATAATGAGGGGTTAAAAATTTTATATCTTTTTTACAATCTTTATATATTTCTATAAAACTACTTATGCCACCGTATTTGGTTATATCTGGCTGATAAAAATCAAAACATTTACTTTTAATGTATTTTTTTACATCTGCTGAACCATAATGATTTTCACCAGCAGCAATATTTGTAGAAATATTTTTTCTTAATGATTTCCATTTATTAACACTACTACTAGCAATAATAGGTTCTTCTACCCAATATAGTTTTGTAATTTTTTCTAAATTTAGAATTCTTTTAATGGCTTCATTATACTTCCATGCTTGATTAGCATCTATCATCACAGATTTAAAATTAAGTTTAGAAATTAATCTTAAAAATTCTATGTCTTCTTCCTCTTTAAAACCAACTTTAATCTTAATATTATTCAATTTAAATTTTTTAATTTTTGGATAAAATTTATGAAAATTATTTATTGTTAATCCACTTGCATATAGTGGTATGGAAGATTTAGGATTTTTATACAAAATATCTCTTAAAGTTTTTCCTTTTATTTTTGCATACAAGTCCCACGCAGCTATATCAATCGCAGCTATACAGTGATTTATGGGGCCGATATCTCCAGACTGAATCTTTATCTTTTTTGTATTTTCTTTTAGATAGTTGTATAATTTTATAGGATGGTTAAATTCATATTTTTTAATCAAAGGTTCAAAAATATTTTTTATATATTTATTTCTGTAACTAGCTGAAAAACTTGGCCAGTTACAAAATCCCTCTCCATATCCTGTTTTACCCATATTGTCGATTAATTTAACAAAAAAACCTGATCTAAAATTTTGAATACCAAAAGAATTTTTTCTTGGTATCTTTAATTTTTTTTTAATAACTATAGATTTAATTTTTATTATTTTCATTTTTAATCTTTAAGAAAAAATAATATATTAATGAGATTACTGTTAATATTGATATTGTTAAAGTAATTCCACTTTCAAAAACTTTTAGAGGATTATCAGAAAATAAGATAATTACTCTTTCAATATCTTCATCGATTTGCCTGCCTAAAAAAAGACCAATCATAAAACTTAAAGGTGTGAAATCAAATTTTTTTAAATACCATCCTATAATTCCAAAAATATAAAGTATAAAAATATCAAATATTGAGCTTCTGTAAGCAAAAGAACCTACAGACATTAAAATGATTAAAAAAGGTATTAATATATATGATTTTACTTTAACAATTTTTCCAACATAAAATGCAATAAAAGCAGCAAAGAATCCCAAAAATATCATCTGAAATATATTTCCAACAATAAGCCCATAAACTAACGGGCCGTTATCTCGAAATAGTCCACCTCCAGGTACTAGACCATGAAGCATAAATCCTCCCAAGATAACAGCGGTTGAAGCACTACCAGGTATACCAAGCGAAAGTAATATTGCCATAGCACCTCCCTCAGATGCATTGTTAGCACTCTCAGCTGAAATAATGCCATCTGGCTCACCTTTACCGAAATTTTTTTTATTTTTTGAAAATTTTTTTGCTAAAGAATAGCTGGATAAAGATGCAATAGTTGCTCCTGCAGCAGGTAAAACACCTACGAAAATTCCAACCAAACTTCCACTTAGCCAAATTTTGTATCTTTTAATGGACTTTTTTATTCCCTTGAATAAATCCTCAATTTTATTTTTTTTATTTATATTGCCATCTGATATAGATTTTCTATTTACTAATGATAGGAGTTCTGGAATTGCAAACATTCCAATAATACAAATTATTAATGGAAGGCCATCTTCAAGTTCAGCAAAACCAAATGTTCCTCTTGCAACACCTGTTGATACACTGGTACCAATGTTTGAAACTAAAATCCCAAAAATACCCGCAAATATTGATCTACTAAGATATTTACCTTGTAAAATACCAATGAAAATAATTACAAAAATTGTTAAAGCTAACATTTCAGATGATCCAAATTTTAAAGCAAGCCATGTCATTGGTTCAATGGCAAAAAGAAGAACTATATAAGACAAAATCCCACCAATAACTGAAGATGAAATTTGCATACCTAAAGCCTCATTATGAAAGCCTGCTCTAGTCATTGGATAACCATCAAATGTAGTTGCAACCGCTCCTGGTGTGCCTGGCGTATTAATCAAAATAGCTAAAATTCCACCACCAGTTAAACTACCTGTGTAAACTGAAGTCATTAATATTAACGCTGTCAATGCATCCATGGATAATGTCAAAGGTAAAATGATAGCTAAACCTAACGCCGCTGTCATACCGGGAATAACACCAATTATTAGACCAAGTATCATGCCAAAGAAAATAGCAATTGGCATTTTCCAAGAGAACAGAAGATTTATACCTTCAATTAAATCTGGAAAATTTACCATAACGGTAAAGGTATCTTTAAAATTTTATAAAAAAAAAAATAAATAATAATCAAGGAAAAACATGGTGGTATCAAAATTAATTTACCTTTAAATCCTAACAAATAACTCATAACTATATAAAAAAAGAAGGTTGAGAACATATAGCCAAAAAAATTAATGCCTAAAAAATAAGTTAAAACTGATATTAGAAAATAAATTTTATTTTTTTCAAATAACTGACCAGAAGTTTTTAAATTTTTTACAAAAGTTTGTAAAAATGTGAAAATAGATACAATAAGTAAAAGATAAAAAAGAGGTTTAATTAATAAAACACTTTCAGCACCATCCTCAACTTTAACTGTGCTATTTAAAAAATAGTATGCCCATGCAAGAATAATAAATATAAAGAAATTAAACTCATTTATTATTTTATTAATATAGTGCATTTTTATAAAAAAGAATTTTAAAGTAGGGGATTTTTCAATCCCCTACTTTTTTGATTAAAATCGATTAATAATTATTCATTATTTCTGTAAATTCTTTATCAATTTTTTTATAAAGTTTGTTAGATTTTTTTGGTCCTAACCAATCTCTACCTACTTTTGTTTTATCTGCAAAAGCTATAAAATCTTTATTTGACTTAGTCGTTTTTTTATAAGCATCAACAATTTTTTTATACCTTTTTGGATAATTTATTTTAACATCTTTATGGACAGCATGAAATCTATACGCTCCACCATAAGGAATTTTATTTTTATACCCATATTTTTTAAGTAATTTATTTATTGGTTTAGCATTTTCCCATCCTGGAACACTACCATCCATAAATGCCCCTAAAATTACAGCTTGATCTTTCGCTTTTAGAGCACCACCAGATCCAGCAGCAGTCATATGCACTTCTCCTGAAATAAAAGCTTTTCTAGCTTTTCCACCACCCTTATATGGAACAATTTTAATATCTAAACCTAATTCTTTAAAAAGGACTCTAGACAGTACCGGACCTACTGAACCTTTACCACTTGACGCAAATGTATATTTGCCAGGATTAGCTCTTACATCTTTGATCATGTCATCAATATTTTTCCAGCCAGTATCCTTTCTGGCGATTATAATTGCTGGATCTATCCATTGAATATTTATTATATCTAGATCATCAGTATTAAAAACTGAGGGATCCTTAAATTTTACATAAGTTGTTGCGGGTGCAAATGCTGTAAGTATAGTGTAACCATCTCTTGGTTCGGCCATAAATTTTTTAAGACCAATTTTTCCACCAGCACCTTTATGATTCTCAACAACAACAGTTTTACCAAACTCAGCAGGTAAAAATTTTTGTAGAGATCTAGCAGTACGGTCGACACCACCACCAGCACCATAGTTTACTATTACTTTAATTTCTTTTTCTGGAAAATCTGCCATAATTTGACTAGCAGAGGCCCAAAAAGAGAAAAATATTACTAAAATTAATTTAAACGCATATTTCATATTATAATCCTAATGTTAAGTTTCTTTTACTATCTATGAAAATTTTTTATATATCAATAGATATTTACGGTAGTAATTACCTATAATGTTAAAACTTATTAATTGAGGAATTTACAATAACACTAAATACAAAATTTAATTTAAGATATGATTATTAAGGTTAATAAAAAAAAAAATAAAAGACTATCAGTTAAATATGTGAAAGATTTTTTCTCTAATAAAAATCTTTATAAAAGTTATTTATTTGTTGAAAAAAAGTTTTCTTTAACCCAGGGAAATTTAAATATCATTCCAAAAAAATCATCAATTGAGATTAGTAAAAAATGTAATATCAAATATATAAATATTAAATCTCTTGAAAGAGACATAAAAAAAACAAATGCTCCAATAGTTTCATTGGTTAATCTTTTAACTAAAATTTGTTCTAAGGAAACTCAAAAGTATATTCATTACGGAGCTACCACGCATAATATAATACAAACAGGGTTAACGCTTGTGTTGAGGGACTCTCATATTCAATCAATGTATAGGCTGTCTGAGTGTTTAACAACACTATCTGTTTTATCAAAAAGATTTTCTAATTTAACAATGATAGCAAGAACAAACGGCCAGCACGCAATGCCAATAACGTTTGGGTTTAAAATTTCAGAATGGTCGGAAATAATTTTAAGATTTGAACAAAGATTTCATGAAATTGAAAAAAGACTATTTATTTTAATTTTTGGTGGTGCTGTTGGGGCAATGCATTCTTTTAGAGATAAAAAACAAATCTTATACAAAAATTTATGTAAACAATTAAATTTAAATCAAGTAGATGTTAGTTCTAGAGCGATAATTGATAACATGGCAGAATATGTTTTGCTCTGTAGTCACCTTGGGTCTGCTTTAGAAAACATAGGAAAAGAGTTAAGTTTTTATATGCGTGAAGAAATTCAAGAAGTTTCAGAAAATTTAAACAAGGGTGTGGTTGGAAGTTCAAGCATGCCTCAAAAAATAAATCCAAAATATGTATATAATTTTATTGCAAAATCCAAGGAAATGAAAAATTATGTAATGAATGGATTAACCATGATGGATATTCAAAATGAGGGAGATTTAGGAACACAATATTTTCAAATAAAAACAATAAAAGAAATTAGTCCAAAATTATGTGTTCTATTAGAGGAATTTAATGAATTGCTAAAAATTTTGAATGTAAATTCAAAAAATATGGAAAAAAATTTAGAAATAACAAATGGCTTAATTCATTCTGAAAATATTTCTATGTCAATTGCTCCTATAATTGGAAAGCAAAACGCTTACAAAATTATAAAAAATATAATTAATAAGGTAAGAGCAAAAAATAAAGATTTTGAAGAACTGGTTTATAAAGATAAAAATTTAAAAAAAATTCTATCAAAAAAAGAAATTAAAAATCTTTTGAATTCAAAATTAAATATTGGTAATAGTTATGAAATAGCAAATAAAGTCTCAAAAAAAACTAAGATAAGAGCCTCAAAACTATACTCCAGGATAAAAAAAATTAACCAAATTTTAACATCTTAAATTTAGCTAATTTTATAATTTTTTCAGAAATATTTTTTATTTAGGAAAGGATTTCGGCCCCTTAACTGTCTGAAACAGACTATGTATAGTAAACTATTAGGTTCCTTTTTTGGCAAGGGGTATTGACCTTTTAAAAAACCATCAAAAACCCAATCTGTTTAGGGTCCTAATTATTTATTGCTTTAGGGATACGATTATAAGATTTATACAAATACTTGCTATATTTCTGAGTTTTGGCTAATGTTGTTCTAAGAACAATAAAGAGAGAGACATAACTCGTCGTTTTACTTGGGTTTAAAAATACTTAGAGGTTACGAAAGTGGGATCAGTCGGCTTTAAATTGAGTATCCTACCTTTCCCTTACCATCCCCCAACACTACTTATTCCTAGCTAATTTAATACTTCCTTTAATAATTGTTCTAAAGATTTAGGACTATTAATGAAAAAAACTACCAACAAACTATCAACAAATCTGGGTCATAATAATCCCCCAGTAAAAATAAAGAGTGTAGAGTTTACTAACTCAGCTATTGATAAGCTGAAGATAGACAACCTAGACTTTGGTAATGGTAGATATATAGATATACCTTTTGATGTTCCTAAAGGTTCTCATCTCAAAGGATTACTCTTAACAATCTCAAAAGCTAAAAAGACTAAGACTTTTAGATTAAGATTTTGGATTAATAAGAAGAAACATGAACTCAATCTGGGTGCTTACAGACCCTACAGAAATAGCAATGATCTAGGGTTTACTTGTGTCCAAGTTAATAAAAAACAATATGACCTCTACCATGAACACACCAATGAAAAAGGCCTATACTTAACTAACCCCAAAGTAACAGCTAAAATCAAAGAGACTAAAATAACCGACCATCAATTAGAAGTCTTGGATAGCCTAACTCTTAGGGATATCATTATGTTAATCTGTGAGGCTGGTTTTCCTAAGTATGCAATAGAAGGAGCTTTTCTCTCAAGAATACATCTGGCCTCTATATTCAAATTTCTAGCTGGTTATAATTGGAGAGCAAAACATATTAGAATTGGTGATGATACTAAAGGTATGGGAACAATAACATTTAAAGTTAATCCTAATTTCTCCAGGTTCAATGTTAAGACTAAAGCCCCTACTACATTCAAGGAATTGTTTAAGAAGTTCCCTAGTGGCACAGGTATATTAAGCAAAGAAAAACACTTTAATCCTACAGGTTCTATTTCTCTATATGATGATGAATTCTCTAAAACTATGATCAAAGATTTATTTAATGCTGAGTTAGGTCCACCATTAATAGAGGCTTACTTAGAAAAATATAAAAGATATGGAACTAAAAGAAATTGCTATCATGCTATCAGCTACCTATGTAATTTTGCATTAGATAAGAGAATTGTATTACACAAAATAAACCCATGTAAGCTTGTAAAATTAAAGAAACCTCTAGATATTATAAATCTAAATAGTAGATACAATAATACCTCTTTCACTCTTGAGGATCTAAAGAAAATTCATAAGGCTTGTCTTGAGATTGCTCCTAAGTTTCCATACCAGGCTGAGATCATTATGATGATAATGGTAACTGGAAGAAGATTTCAGGAGACATCTAAAATAACCTGGGATTATGTAAAGGAAGATGAAGGTATAATTGAAATACCTAAACATATTAATAAAATTAATGTAGATCAGTTTATTACTATCACCGAGCCTGTGAAGTTTGTATTGGATTTACTGAAGGCTATTCCTGATAAGCCAGGAATGGAGAACTTCAAAAACATGCCTTGGTTGTTTAATAGTATAAGAGCTAGACAACACACAGCTAATCTTCATTCAGATAAAACTAGGATTAAAACAATACATAATGCCTGGTGTTTAATAAGAGAAAAGACTGGAATATTTGGATCACAAAGAACTTTGAGAAAATCATTCTCAACTCTAGCTAAAAATACTCTGGGTTCAACTGGGCCAGCAACTAACTTAACTGGACATACATCAGATAAAACTTTGGACAGATTTTACTACAAAGACAATAGAAGTAAGATCATAAAAGACGCAAATACTGTGGGTGAAGTCCTTTGGTTAAATGTCTCAGAACAAGAGACAATTCAATAGTTATACCCCTACTCTACTCTTAGGATTTACTCTGGAGTTATCATTTGATCTATCCTGTGAAAATATATAGAGAATAGTTATGCCCAAGAAAGATAATAAAGAAACTGGATTACAGATAACAGAGATTATGAAGGTAGGCCCAAAGGTACCTAAAATCTCAGGTAAAGACTGGGAGTTTTTAGTCTACGAACTAAAGAAACTTAAAGTAACACCTGGTGAAGCTTACAGAATTGTCTCTGAAAAAATAGGTGGAACCAATGTTAGGTTTGAGTGGAAAATGCTTAGACTTACAATGTTTATATGGGCCAGAGTTAAAGAAAATGAAGGCATGTACCTGAAGCCTAAAATTGACACTGTTAGAGGAATAGTATCTGAAAGAAAATATAAGCAATTCTTTTATGGCTATTATCCTGATCTAGATTTTGACCATGAAAAAGAAGTAAGACTACTTAACAAACTAATAGCAGACAAAGGAGTGAGACCTTATTTCAAGGAAGGTTATTACTTCTATGAGGGGACCAAAAAGCCAATACCTCAAAAGATACTAGATAGGATTCTCTGGGATAAATAAGACGATATCTATACCTTGACATTGATTTCAGGATGGTGTAAGTTTACACCATGCACAAAAGAGATAAATCATATCAATATAAATTCCGTTACTGCAATCAGGGTGAACTTTGTTTAGCTCATGGCATTAACTATAAAACTATTGAGAGATGGATTTGTGACCATAAAGATAAAGGTCAAACTCTTCCTGGAAGAATAAAAATTCCTGGCGTAAGAGCTTACATTTATGATCCTCAAATATTCCATGATGAATTCTTAGTGCCTTACCTAAATGGTTCTTATCGTAACGAGTATGAGAGACAGGAACTTTTAGTAATTTCAAACAACCTAAAAAACAATAGAGAGAAAGTGAGACAAAACTAATGAGCATAAATAAAACAGGTGACTGGAGAAAAGATTTTGACTGGACAGATAAAAATGATTGTCCTGTTGATGAGGCTACACAAGACTGTGAAAAGATACAGGAAGTATCTCCTTTCACAGATTATGAGACAAATGTAATTCAACTTAATAACAGAAAGGATTTAAACTAATGACAACATTAACAAATACAATTTATGGAAAAGCTAAATTTAGTTATTTATCAGATGGTGATGAAGCATTTGGAAAAATTAAATATCATGTAGTTCTTGAGGTGTCTAAAGAGAATGCCAAAGTACACATTGAGGCAATCAAAAAGTTAATCTCCAATGAAGTAGTTGAAGCTGGCAAACTTAATCCTAATCAAACAACAGAGTTTAAGAAATCTAACTCATGTTACACAGACTTAGGAGATACTGTTGAGTTCAAACTACATTCTAACTTCAAACCTCAAATGTTTGATCGTAAAGGCAAACCATTAGGTGCAGAAGTTAAGATTTGGAAAGATTCTACAATGTATATTGTCTATAAAGCCCAGGGTTATAATAAATCAATGGGTATTGGATGTACTTTATATATTCAAAAAGGACAGATAGATCAGCTTGTAACTGGTGCTGTTGGTGGAGAAAACTCCCCCTTCCCTGATCTTGATAAACAAGAGATCAAAGCCAAGGATGATTTAATCCAAGGATTATCTGATGATGTCATTGAGTTATCTACTGGAGGTGCAAATGTATAACACTAGATTTCAAAAAGAAGTTCAATCACTAAGAAGACTTGAGGCAGAAGTTCAATCATTGAAACATGATTGGTTAATGGTTGATGAAGTCTGTGATCTAAAAGAAGAAAAGATCAGAACACTAACTAGACTAGCTACAAATGTTGTTAAACATGAACTTGAATGGGATGATAATTTAGCAATCGCTATCTCAAACCTTAAAGAATATTTAGATAATCAAATAGTAGCAAAAATAAGAACCGATATGTCCACTGAAGCAAAAGCATTAATTTCAGATGAGAGCATAGTGGTGAGAGATAAACATAAAGCATTTAGGAAAATAAATAATCCTAATTACAAACCAAAAAAAAATAGGAGAACACAATAATGAAAAGTGAAACTAAAAACTCTATCGCAAAAGCAATGGATCCTGGAGGACCAACTGTAGTAGCAGACAAAGATCCACTACATAACATTGACCTAGATTTAATGAATGCCCTAAAAGAAGCATTTGATGAAGCTGTTAAAGATGGCTTTAAGGGTAGCCAAAAAGAATACATGGATAGTTTAAGTCTCAGTCAGCTTAAGAGGATTGGAGCTAAGAATGGTGGTTTAATAAATATGTCCATGACTAAAAGTTAAATATGAAAAAAATAATAAGTTAAAAAACATGAGTGATATTAAAAAAGAAAATATAAAAAAGATGTATGCTAAACAAGATCCTGAAACGCAGAAGTTAATGAAGACTGCAATTCAACACTCTTCAGAAAAACATCCTCCTTTAAGGAATGAGACTATGGAGGAAAGAATTTTGAGATATGGTTTTCTTTATGAAGAAGGAGATAAGCCAGCACACTATGATGACCCATTAATTAATAAGATAGATACTTATAGCGACTATGCAAAATTAAGAGAGATGGCTTCAGACCAACAAGATAATAGTAATCTTAAAACTGGAAAACCTGTATCAAGAGAATTCATTAGAGAAGCTTACCCAAAGAAATTTAATCACCATGACAAAAGCACTTATCCAAGCACAGGTAAACCACAGGGGAAGATAAGTACCTGGGACCTAATTAAACAGACAGCTAAAACTCCATTTGAAAAAAGAGAAATTAAAGACATCTTAAGAAGAGAATATAAAAAAGATAAGAAAAGATTAGAGCCTGATGAATTAAAAATGATTAATAAGCACCCTGACCAACTTAAAGCATTGTTAGAACCAGTTAAGAGAACACAAATCTTTACACTGGATGAACCTATAAGAACTACCACTACCCCAATACCTAAAGTCAGTGATTACATTAGACAACGAACTGTAATTGAACCTGGCCTATCAGAAGATTTCATGGCTCTAAATAAAGAGATCAAGAAAAACTTTGAGTATGTAATGGGTAACGATAAGAAAGAATATGAAAGTCAGAAAGAGAAAGAACATGAGACAACAGAAGAGGAAATAAACTAAATGCCAAATCCATATAAATATAAAAGTATTAGTCTGAAGACCTCCACTGTATCAAAACTAAACATTCTGGCTAAAGAGTTAATACCTGGCATGAATTTAAGTAATGCTAAAGCAGTAGAAGTTATGATTGATACCATTGGAAGTTCTGAAGACAGAAACACAGGAAACTCCAATGAAACAGTCAAAAAAGCCACCTAGAGTAGACTTTAGAAAAGGCAGAAAAGCATTAAAGAAAGTAGGTACTCTAAAAGAGGCTACTCAAAAAGTAGAGATACTTGAGAAGTTGTGCAGAACCATGCACATTAAATATGTAGTAACCTTGGAGGACCAACTCCAGGAAGACAAAGCTCACTTGTTACTTAAAGAGAGAACTATCAAAACATTAGAACAGGATATTAGACAAAAAAATCAGAGATTAAAACTGATTGAAAACTCTCAAATAAAAAACACCAAGAAAATAAATAAAGACTGGTCTGATAGAGACACAAAACATAACGCATTAGTTTTTATATTAAGAGATAAAATCGAGAGACTAGAGAGTGGAGAATTAACTCAGCAATACAAAGAGGCTTACGAGGATTGCTTAAAAAAGAATGATGAGTTTGCTATTCAGAATTTACAGCTAATCAAAGAGAGAGATGAAGTAACCAGAGCCTACAACAGTCTTCACACTATGGGAAAGTTTTGTGAAGAAGAAGGTATCAACATTAAAGAATATTCTAAGAAACTACC
>ENA-OSJC01003010-OSJC01003010.1-marine-metagenome-genome-assembly--contig:-NODE-3010-length-12331-cov-3.524808_pt1 | contig 12331 bp, 7 predicted proteins | sample MGYA00237885_ERZ534234 | MGnify/ENA primary metagenome ERZ534234 (study PRJEB26413, sample SAMN06343907) | marine metagenome | isolation source: coastal waters | place: Atlantic Ocean: West Antarctic... | reverse complement strand
ATTCTTGATATAAATAATTTGGTTGAAACCTTTTTCCATGGCCAAAACACATGGGCTGGGTGCTGCTGGTTGGCCATTTTTCAGATTATCATAGTAAGGTGCCAAACCGAACGCCCCCTCCCAACAGCTAACACCTTTCACCCCCGATAGAAGAGGAATTCCAGCAATCGCCGGCACAATAAAAGGACCCGGGTCACAAAGCTGCCGAACTGGCCAGGAATCGAAGGCACGCCAATAGAAGTCAAGGCTCGGATCAATCAGAATTATGGATCTTTTTCGAGAAGCCTTATCCCAGCTTGCAAACTGACTCAATGTATCAACTAACTTTGCTAGCCGCTGCTGCGGGGGGGCCGTTTCCTGGTCTTCTGCATTAATTCTATCAAGGAAATGCACCTCGGCATTTTTTGCCGAATCTATATATTCACGAAAGTTTACAATGCTGCAATCAAAATCACGATAACTTTGAAAAACACGAAATAATAAGCCAGTTTCTAATGTGGGGTTTGGACACGAGATTGTCGGCTGCACAAAATCGAAATTTTTAATTTGGCGCTGAGTTTGCAAAAGTATAACGCTCGACGCTCGAAACACTTGAGCCATATTACCCACTTGGTACCCAATAAAAGTAATTGCAATGGGTATACTGAGTATTAAAGCTGCAAAACCAACCACTCTGAATATCCGTGTGCTTGAGAGTAAACTGACAAGTAGCAATATCGAAAAGTATGCTGGAAAATCAAGAAAATAAGAAGTTACCGAAAGGTGAAGAGTCCATCGCCATGCTAAAGCAATAATGACGACACCCTGAGCCAAAATGAGCAACTCAATATCAATGATCCTCCTTGCCAGTAGCCGGGATTTAAAACTCTGAAAATCAATGATCGATTCCTGTTTGAGTCGGAAGAAAATAAAAATAAAAGAAATTAAATAAAAGAAAATAGGCAAAAGGGGGAAAAGATCCCCAGAAAAATAGCTGGCAGGAAAATAAAACCAACGTGTAACTTCCGCATCATGAGTTAGAGCACCAGTGCCAAGTAATTGCGCCTCTTGAAAGAGTGCACCAAATTTCACAAAGATAGTAATGGAAAAAACGATTACGGCACAAGTCATAAGCAAAATTTGCTTATGACTTGGCTTGTTACGTATAAGAAGCCACATAGATAGCGCAGAAGAGACAACTCCAACCTGGAATTTTGTCAGCAGCAACAATAAGCAGAGGGCGCTCATTAGAAAAATCAACAAGATTTTTCCTCCTTCCGTTCGGACTTTGCACTCTACTCTAAGATAAAAAATCCACAAAAAAAGCAAAAATCCAAATATAATCAGCGAAATTAAATATGTTTCCGAAAATATGTAATTCGCAGCAGCAATGCTATATTTTTTATACATAAAATCTGGCATCACGCCAAATACTAATGGCAATATCATTAGCAGAGAGAACATGAGAGGCCGTAATTCAAGAGCTCTTTCTTTTACATTGGATTCAGTACTACTTAATGCCTTAAGGTCAATTAGTAATGCCGCTAACGAAAGCTGCCATAGACTAGTAAAATATATCGGATAACCGATATTGTAAAAATCAAAACCTGGCATCGAGACCAAAACAGAAGCCCTAGCAATTATTTCTTCTCGTAATACATATTGCCGGAAATGCACTAATCCATCTAAGCCAACGGAGGCCGTTCCGTGCAAAATCTGCATATTGCTAATAGCGGTATGCATAAATTGATCTAAGTGAAAACCAGTAACCGCGATCCTCTCAGTATAAAATGGTGAAATATAATTCCCGGAAAATATTTTTATTAAAACCGCAAAGCCGACCACCATGGCCAGTAAGACAAAGAATATAATTTTCGTTTTACTCTTCTCTCTAACCAAAGCTAGAAACATAAGCACAATTGCGAAGCCAGCAAGCGCGATCAAAGTGAAGCTGCGTATAGCCGGTAACGGCACGAATGAAAGGACGAACAGAAAAATCAATGCCAGAAACAAATTAGTTGAAAAATATGAGAGCAGGGGGAATTGGCTAACTAGCTTTGGGTATCGACCCCAAAAGCATCCCAGTAGCAAAGTCGCACCGATGGTCGCTGGCAATAGGGTCAGCGCTCCTTGAAAAAATACCAATCTATTCGCGCTCAATGGCATAAATATAGCTAGAGTCGCAGCTATACCAATCGAGAAAGCTATACTAATAATGCCTGCCAGAGCGGGCATTCGGTTCTGTGAATTCGGATCGAGTTTCAATTAAATAACACCTTCTATGTGCGCGAGTTAAATCGGATAGTGGGGCAGCTGCAAAGCTCTATCCACGACATAAATTATACTGGTTGTACTCAAATCTATGTACGTCGGTCACGTGCGAGTTGCGCGATATCATGAGATTATCCCAACAGAGCTCCCTGGCTTTCTACGTCTCCACAACAGGAACGTGACCGAGAAAAAGAGCGTCAACCCGGTAATAGAGAGGCCGAAGTAAAATGTTTGCTGCGGCCAGAATTCCATGACGAACTCCGTATCGAACGAGCCATCTTCGTTCCGACGGCAAACTTGCGGATCAGAACAAAGTTGTGCGACATCAATCGCCCAGCCATTTGCATAGCCATTGACTTTGATATGTTTGTTTTCCGGAATTGGCCCTAAATCCCAGGTCTCCATTACCTGGCCCTCAGGAAGATAGTCATTCTGAATTGCACCATGATAGCGTTTTGAAATGAATCGACTTTCACGCTCGATGTCAGCCATGTCTGACACCCAATTAGAGTTGACGAATTCCGCCACTTCAGCTTGATCTGCTTGATAACGCTCGTTTCCTGGGATAATCGAGTAATGCTTCGGCACAGACGCCGTCTTATATCCTTCTTGCTGCAACGCTACAGGATAAAGCCGCCAGCCGCGACTGAAGCTTTCCCCAAATACAAGAGGTACAACACCGCGCACATGATGCAGCCGAATCCGGAACTTGGTCTGATTAATTTTTCGGTATTCCACAGTATTTTGGATATCAGCTGTACCTACAAATTTTGTTATTGCATCTTTCTTTTCGTAATTCTGAGAGGCAAAAACTTTTACTACACCTTGTTGCGCAAAATCGGAATTTATCTCTTCTGCAAGCGAATCAATCTCGCCAAAATTCATTAGTTGACGCTTGGCCGGGCTATAAATTAATGGAATCGGATACTTGCGAGCATAAACAGTAATATTTTTGCTACTCCAGATGCTATCGTAAGAGTCATTAGGGAAATAGCGCCCTTCGTTTCTTAATAAATGCTCACTTGGCCCTGGCTTGATATTTTTCCGTAAAATGTAGAAATTCGTTGGAGTAAAACGGGTTGCAGCAATTATATTATCATTGTTTTTAATAAACCTCATAAAGTCACTGATCGACGAAGGTCGATCAGATGGCTCAAATGCCCCAGGAATAGGAGAAAATGTCGCAAAAACATCAACCGATGCCTTGAACATTCCCCTAAACCCTGGGTCATCTTTATACTCGCTCATCCCATACGGTAAATACAAAGCGTGGGATGCCAAGTCAATCTTGCTCAAATTCTTTTCTAATGCATAATAATCGGAGGGAAACTCCTTCACTCTTAAACGGAAATCCGAGCCAGGCTTCATCGAAGCAGTTTTATTTGTCAGCTCCCCCGTCCACCAAGGCCACGATGTGGAAATGAGCAATAAAATCGCTGGGTATAACAGCAAACGTACCGGAAAACGCTTGGCGGATGATAGAGAGTCGAGAAATATCCCTATCAGCACTGCATAGGCAAAAGAAGTCAACACGGTAAACCGCGATAGTTGCCGTATCAGGCCGGAACCGGGAATCGACAACAATATTTCGCGATGATCTTTTAGTAGCAGCAGTGCCACGGGTAGTACAAACGCGATAAATCCCATGGCAAGGACAATGCGCCGTTTTTCCATTTTTGACACCAGAATGGCCATGGTTGCAAACGCAGGCAAGAGCCACGAGCCTAATACCCAACCATTTGACATCGCCGACTCATACTGAAAATTAAATAACGACCCCCAAAGCCGGAGTGCATTGAGGGCCGTAAAGCGACTGTCGGCCCCGACACTAATGACGCTCATGACGATAGTGCTTGAAACAACTTCAATATCTTGAAATAAAAATAACCCGAGCCACCAATGGGTGTTCATGCCCAAAAATAAGATAAAGGTTATACCTAATACTTTTAAGAAAGACTGAAACGACGCGCGATCCCTAACAAGATAGATGGCCATCGCGAGGAACAGCGCTGGGAACCAGATAAGTGATTGAGATTGCATTGTCGCAAGCGTCCAAATCAGCGCAAGACCAACTGAATAACGCAAGTCATTATTGCGAACGGCTATGCACAGCCATTTCGCGGCCAATGGGAACAAGGCCATCGCGATAAGGGCAAACTGCCAACCCATGGCAGCATAATTGAAGAAAACCGGGGTGCTAACGTATATTAAACCAGCGGCAATTGAAGCAATTTCACCCGCGCCAAAGTAGCGCAGCAATCGATAGAATAAAAAATACGTAGACGTAAATGCAAGAAGGAGAACCAGCTTCCCCAAATATTCAATAGGTATACCTATCGCCGTGACTAGACTCACGAACATCCCATAAGGTAACCCTGTGTTAAATATTAGTGACGGCTGCCCAAAATTCGTGCGGCTTGACCAAGTATATGAATCAAAGAAGAAATTCTGTGCCTGATATTGTGAAGCAGGAAGGAGCCAATCCCCGCCAAGATAAATGCCCGCCGGAAGGTAAATCCAGAGTACCGCAGCCAGAATAACGGCAATTAAAGCGCCGGGCGAAAATCGCGCTGCCACCTCGCCGAGAAAAGGCCTAATAAGAGTAGTTTGCATCAGTAGTGTCCGGTTAAATCACAAAGCAATCCTCCGAGTACCTTCCGCTTTCAAGAAGTTAGTCCACGTTGAGTCTTAATTCTTAACAGCTATAATTCTATAATCATGCGCAAAGATTTTTAGAAATGGAAAAAATTTATTAATTAAAGTCTCTATTCTTGATAGAAATGGGAAAAATAAATTGGTGTATTTATTTGGATGATTAAAGAACATTCCTGTTTTCTCAATAACTTTAATGGTAAACCCATGCGCATGTAATAGATTAATTATCTTTTTTCTGGAATATAAAATTTCATGGCTTCCTATTTTTAATATTCTCGCCAAATGCTCTTGATAAGAAAGAACTCGGGGTAATTTTGCGATAAACAAATAACCGCCCGGCTTTAAAATTCTGTTTATTTCGTTTAAAACAGGTGATTCTATGCTTTTATCTAAATGCTCAATAACCGCGTACATCACAATCCCGTCAAAAGAATTACTATCAATACTCAATGGAAGTTTATTATAAAAATTAAAGTCAATATTCTGATTATTCGTTTTTACAATATTTTGCACAAGAGAAAAAGCCTTAAAATACTCGCTTGGAGTATATTGCTGCCCCACCCACTCCCCATTGTATTCATAAGCCGTTACCTTATTACAATAACGTGAAATTATGTAGGTGATATATCCGCTGCCACAACCAAAATCCAATATACTTTGGCAATGCGACATTCCATTTTTATGAAACCAAGAAACATCATCAATATTACTAGTTATCATCGTTTTTGAATCTAATACATTGATGATTCCGCTCACCCAAGCAGTTACGTTACTTTTCTTTGGGAGATTTGCTAATTCTTGAATGATTAAATTCTTAATGCTTGCTATGTCATTTTCCATTTGAGATTTACCTTATTGTGGAATTCTACGATGCCTCTATAATACAGGCATAAAATTTCTTGGCTGTCATGTCCCAGGTAAATTTTTCCGCACATTGCCTACCTTTCAATACTCTCTCAGCATGCCCTTGAAGATCCCTAATGTAGTACACAACCTTTGAAGCAAATGCCCCATAGTCCCCTGTATCTATCGTGTCGACAGCTCCAGAGAAATGTTCGGCATAAACAGGAAGTTTCCACCCAACTACAGGCAATCCACATTGCATCGCCTCTACGAGAGCGATCCCGAATCCCTCTTCTCTACTCGGAAAAAGAAAGGTTTTACTCGCTTTAAGCAAGGCAAATGCACGATCATTTTCCAAATAGCCAAGAACATCAATATTGCGTTCCATGCCATACAATGAAATCCTAGACATTAGGTCGGCCACCATCCTCTCATCCCCCCCCCCAATAATTCCTAATCTAGCATGAGGCAGTTCCTTGACCACATGTTTCCAGATCTCGATTAGATCTAAAGAACCCTTGTTAATATGGAGACGTCCTAAGAAAATGCCATCGTAGCCTTCGTCTGGTAAAGCAGATGGGATACGGCTCAAGGCTTCTAAGTCAATGCCCGGAGGGTTAATAACGATACGCTCTGCCAGGAACCCTTGTGCCACAAGGTGGTCTTTTACTTCCTGGTTAATATTGATCACAACATCTGCACGACGAGCCAATCTGAGAGAGAATTTCTGCAGATATTGGCCAACAAAATTCCTGATTCTTGATCCTTTCCTCTGACGCCAGTCTGGATAAATATGAAAAATACATTGAACCCATTTAACCTTCGGCCGAAACAACTTGAGAATAAATGCCGGAATTACATCAGGAAAATAATCAGAACTCGAATATATCAAAACCGGCTTGAGAAGCAAGCAACGCAAAGCAAAAAATGTGCGCAAAATATAACCACCCATCAAGCCTATCTGATCAAAAAGAAAAGGGGAGGTTATAAATTTAACCCGAGGGATTTCCCTCTCAATAATATTTTTTCCCACCTGTCCTGTAATGCACCACACTTCCCCAAGATCGCCTCGAATACGCTTAAAAATCTGAATGAATACTTGGTCACCTCCACTCATCGCAGAACCGTTATTAATGGTTGAGTTGTAAAAACAAACAACATCTTCTTTCATTTCTATCCCTCAGCCCCAACAGTATTTCCTAATGACATGCTCAAATTGGCAAAATGCAAATTTTTCATTTCAGTATCTCGATTATTTGTTTGCATACGTAATCCACCTCGGGTTGAGACAAGCAAACACCTGACGGGAGATTAATAGCACGTTCCCCAACGTATTTTGCAATGGGCTGAGGCTCCTGTTTGGTAGGCCAAATCGGATACTGGCTAATTGCAGGGAAAACTGGGCGACTATCAACATTTCTTGCCTTAAGTTGCATGATCATTTCGTCACGACTGACTTTGGCATCCTCTGTTACAAGTATGCTGGTCATCCAGCAGATACTTTTTGCCCAAGATGGTTCTGTGTTCAGTCGAATGCCCTTAACACCTTCAAGATTCATCTGATATCTGGCAAAGATTTTCCTCTTGGCCTCCACCATTTCATCATTACGTTGTATCTGCCCAAGGCCAATCGCAGCTTGAATATTGGACATTTTGTATTTAAACCCATTAACCTCGATCCAGAAAGTGCCGGGTTTTCGACCCTGGTCGCAGATAGTTCTAGCACGATTAAACAATGCTTCGTCACTCGTTACCAGCATGCCGCCCTCACCTGTAACAGCGAGCTTGGCACCTTGAAAACTGAAGGCAGCGAAATGACCGAATGACCCAGTTCTCCGTCCCTTGTATTCCGCCCCAATCGAAGGAGCCGCATCTTCCAAAACAAAGAGCTTATGACGCTCAGCCAACAACATAATGACATCCATGTCGCTTGGCTGACCATATAGATGTACTGGTATAATGGCTTTTGTTCTAGGCGTAATAAGTGATTCCACAGATACAGGATCAATACACCATGTTTCGGCATCCACATCTGCAAATATTGGCGTAGCACCAACATAAAGAACTGCATTAGCAGTGGCTACCCAAGTGATATCAGGGACGATCACTTCGTCACCAGGTCCAACGCCTAATGCGGCAAGTGCGATGTGCATAGCGCCCGTGCAGGATGAAGTAGCAATTGCATATTTAACGCCCACATACTGTGCAAATTCTGCTTCAAAAGAATTTAGGTATTTATTCCACTGGCTATTCCAGCCTTTCCGCGCAGCATCCCCGGCGTAAACTTGCTCGCGGAGTCCAATTGAGGGTCCTGCTGTAAGAATCATTTGGCTCCCTGCTTTATTATCCACACCCGGAACCATGCGAATAAAAGCATCACTGCCTTCGTTTGCGTTGGAAGGTACTAGTTTTTCGATTCCTTCCTCTACAACCATCTTTAAGGGATCTCGCTCGACCTCAACGTAACCTAACTTATCGTAAAAATTCACGGCATGTGTATTCGAGGCTAATACTCTCAAATAAAACCCATCCGCGAAGAGAACATTTTTTCCCCAATTTTGCAGGGCAATAATTGCTTCACTGATAATTCCCTTGCGGGCAAAACTTTCGCCACGCAAAATATTGTCCAACTCAAGCAGGCCTTGCTCATTCAGACCATTAGCAAATCCGGCATGTCCAACAGCACGTCCAAATTCATCGTGAATCAAGAAAAGTAAGCGGTCTTCCTTATCAAGCACGCCTAGTTTCATCCATCGCTTCGTGCCTTCGTTGGTCACCGGGAATCTTGTTGGGTATGCATAAGAAGCGGCTGCGCGCCAAGCACCAAGCTTAACGACCAGCTGCTCATCCTCGAGGTGAAGATAAGAAAGCGGTATCAAACATCCGCCGCTTGGCAAATCAATATTTCGTTGCCATAACTCACCCAAGTTCACTGCAGATTTTGCGAAAAAAAATTCTTTTTTTATTGTTTTTTTGAAAATATCAATGCTCATATTTTTCACTCTTTTTTAGAAAATAACAAATCAAAATCTCAAAAATGTTAGAAGCCTCAGAGGGGCCTCAGGAGGCTTACATTTGACATTTTCACCCCCACCTCTCCGCTTTCACTGGCCGACTCACAGCAGCCTAACTCACCCAAAATGTTTGCCCACTTTAGCAAGAGCAAAGTACACCAGCCCTGTCAAATATAAAGACTGATCCCGTGCACCGGTGGTTGTTTTTCCCGGAGAAAGACAGCACCAAGTCTTTGGCAATCTGGCTGGGTAGCACCGAGAATTGTTATACGCACAATGCCTCCGCTGTCAAACCACCTTCAGCATTAAGCGTCGATTGCTTAGCCACCATGCCACACACCTTGTGATCAAGAGCTTTTATCTTAATGCGAGGCAATAGATTAGCCTGGATGATGGCTGATTCCAGCAGCCAACTTCCAAAACCTCCATCCATTAGATGATCTTCAATTGTAACAATGGCTGAAAAATTTTCAATTTGTCGCGCCTGCATCACTTTTACCTGCATGCTCCATAACGGCATTGAACATAGCGACCAATCTTTCAAACCAGATTTAGTGGTAACTAATTGATTCGCTAGATGCAAAGTAGCACCTGTTGTCAGATAGGTTCTGTCACTTTTTTCGCTCTCGTGAATATGCAACCATTTGCCTGGGGAAACCTCAGGTACGTCAGCATGAATGCATGGCTCGCCAGCCTTCCCCAAGCGCAGATAGCTCGGCTGTGGGTTATTAATAAGGTATCGCATACATGCCCGTACTTCCATAGGATCACCGGGTGCGGCAATTAGCATATTGGGCATCACGCGCATCAGCGCGTAGTCTTGTACTGCATGGTGTGAATAGCCCAGATTTCCATATGCCAATCCACCGCCGACCGCCACAACTGTTACCGACAGCTTATGGTAATCAACATCATTGCGTATCTGCTCTGCACATCTAAATGTTGGAAAATTTGCGATGGAGTAGACAAAAACATGAAACCCTTCTGAAGCCAAGCCTGCGGCCAAGCCCATCATGTTTTGCTCCGCCACCCCCGCGTTAAAGAAGCGCTGCGGAAATTTTGCTGCAAAAGGTTCCACCACTCCGTAGCCTAAATCACCAACAACCAAAGCGATGTTCTCGTTATTCTCTGCGGCGGCGACAAGCTCTTCAATGAATGCATTACGCATGGACCACCTCAAGCTCAGCTAATGCTTTTGTCAGTTGTTCATCATTTGGGTTTTTGTAGTGCCATTCAACCTTGTTTTCCATAAAGCTGACTCCTTTACCTTTGGTGGTATGGGCTACAATGACCGTGGGCTTCTGGTCAGCTTGCGCTGATAGCGCATCGTAAAGCTGTTGATGGTCATGCCCGTCGACTTCATGCACCGAACAACCAAAGGCTTTCAATTTGTCCACGAAAGGCTCAAGTCCAAGCGTGTTAGCCACGGAGTTGAGACTTTGAAGTTTGTTGTAGTCGATGATGGCAGTAAGATTAGAAAGCCGATGATGGGCGGCAAACATAAGCGCCTCCCAGTTTGAGCCTTCATCCATCTCCCCATCGCTTAGCAAAACATATGTTCGCCATGTAGTATGCCGCGCTTTTGCTGCCAGAACTTTCCCAACGCCAAAGGGTAAACCATGACCTAAAGCCCCTGTAGAAAATTCAACGCCTGGAACTTTATGACTAATGTGATTCATAAGCCAGGAAAAATCATCGCCATACGTTTTCAATTTCTCCTTTGGGATCAGACCTACTTCGGCAAGTGTTGAATAAACAGCCACGCAGGCATGCCCTTTGCTCAAAATGAATCGATCACGGGTTTCACTACTCGGATTGGTTGGATCAAAATGCATGACTTGTCCATACAGCACAGCAAGTACATCTGCAATTGAAAGTGCGCTGCCAATGTGTGATGCCTTCGCCTTGTGAACCATTTCCAGGGCATTTTTCCGAATTCTCTGGGCGAGCAATTGAGTAAATAACATCAGAAGTTCACTCCGAGATAAGTCTCGATCTTGCGCGCCGTAAATTCCAGCATTTCCCGCGTGAGCGAAGGTTGCACGCCGATCCAGAATGTGTTGTTCATCACGTTGTCGGTGTTGGTAAGATCACCGCTGATGCGGTAGTTAGCCCCAATCATGTAGGGCTGGCGGGCCAGATTGCCGGCAAACAACAGGCGGGTGCCTACCTTGTTCTGGTCTAGGTAGATGAGTAAATCCAGCCGGGTGACGGGGCAGTTTTCTTTGAGCGTGATAGGGAAGCCAAACCATGATGGGTCCGAGTGCTCCGTAGCCTGGGGTAAATTAACAAACTCTTCGCAGGCTTTCAAACGCTCTTTCAGGAAGGTAAAATTATCTTTTCTGGCCTGGATGAATTGCGCAGCCTTGTCCAGTTGGGCCAGACCGCAGGCAGCTTGCATATCAGTTATTTTTAGGTTGTAGCCTAGGTGACTGTAGGTGTATTTGTGGTCGTAACCCTCTGGCAGGTCGCCCAGCTTCCAGCAAAATCGTTTGCCGCAAGTGTTGTCTTTGCCCGGCTGGCAATAGCAGTCTCGCCCCCAGTCGCGAAAGCTTTCAGCTATCGTTTTAAGTTCATCGTTATTGGTGAACACCGCGCCGCCTTCGCCCATCGTGATGTGGTGCGCCGGGTAAAAGCTCAGAGTTGCAATGTCGCCAAAAGTGCCGACCATCTGACCACGGTAAGTGGTGCCCAGTGCATCGCAGCAGTCTTCTACCAGCCAGAGTTTATATTTTTTACATAGGGCGGTGACCACGTCAAGGTTGAAAGAATTGCCAAGCGAATGAGCCAGCATGATGGCTTTGGTCTTGGGGCTGATGGCCATTTCGATCTTACTGGCGTCGATGTTGTGGGTCAGACGGTCCACATCCACAAACACCGGCACGGCGCCCAACTGAAGGATCGGATTTACGGTGGTGGGGAAGCCTGCCGCCACACCAATAACTTCATCGCCCGGCTTAATGGCCCTGTCACCCAGCTTTGGGGAGGTCAGCGTACTGAACGCGACCAGATTGGCCGACGAGCCCGAGTTGACGGTGATCAGATGCTTGATGCCGATGAAAGCCGCTAATTTTTTCTCGAATTCGGCATTGAAACGGCCAGTGGTGAGCCAGCCATCTAGGCTAGCCTCGACCATATTTTTTAGTTCTGCGGCATCGAGCAATTTGCCAGAGGGAGGGACCATGGTGGTGCCGGGCACAAAGGGGTCGGGGGCTAACGAAATGGCGGCATAATCTTCGACCAATTTAGAAATCTGGCCTCGGATGGCTTTACTTTTTTCATTCTGCATAGGAGTATGTCTAAAAATAATTCATTTTAAACTAATTATTTAAGACTTTTAATTTTATCCCAAATAAGTCTAATTTATTTGGTGGCAATAGAGAAAATCAGTCAAAACAGCAATAAAGAAGTTTCAATTTTAGTATCTTTCTAATTATGCCATAAAAGACACAAACGTCCTGTCGCGATTCAATAATTGCACCAGTTCGTAGTCTTGGTCTGCGTTGATGTAGCTCTTGTAGCAGTAGTAGTTTTCGTTTTTCTTTTTCTTTTTCTTTTTCTTTTTCTTT
>ENA-OSJC01003009-OSJC01003009.1-marine-metagenome-genome-assembly--contig:-NODE-3009-length-12332-cov-8.965239_pt1 | contig 12332 bp, 21 predicted proteins | sample MGYA00237885_ERZ534234 | MGnify/ENA primary metagenome ERZ534234 (study PRJEB26413, sample SAMN06343907) | marine metagenome | isolation source: coastal waters | place: Atlantic Ocean: West Antarctic... | reverse complement strand
GTGCAGCTTGTTAACGTTGCGCTGGTAATACCTACATACCGTATTTGTTCTGTACCTATTAGAATAAGACCGCCACCCGCTGGAAAACCTGCGGCGCTATTTAAAACAATAGATTGTATTGAAGCGTTAATATTTCCGTCTAACGTATTTGCCCCTGCGGCAAAAGTAACCGCGGAAGAAGCCACCCGTATAGGAGTTATGTCCTGATACGAACCGCCTTCGTTAATGTAGTATTTAACGGAAGTCCCTACACCAATAAACTTTTCGCCAGACAGAGCCACCCAAGGATGCAACGCACGGCAAATCCCCAAAAAGTTATATACAGACTGACGTACCCAACCACCTATTTTTTCAGGAAACCCCATACGAAAACGAACTTTATCGCTATCAAACCAACCGCCTTCGTTGCTATACGAAGTGGTTTCTCGGTTTATTCCGGGTTTAAACTGTAGCTTTGTTAACGGCATATCTCACCACTACCTAAATCAAAAAAGGCTGATCCTGAATATAGAGGAAAACCTAACATGTTATGTTATGTGTCCTATTCTGGCTTTGTAGGCCACGTAACTGTGTTAGGGAACTCAGCTTGAGAAGGTACATCACGTAGTGCGGCACGATAGGTAGTCCACTCGTTTGACATGGTAACATCACTGTTAGCCATCCAATCGCAAGCCGCTAGTTCGGCATCACGATCTTCACGTATTTGAGCAGCGGCCCTGTCATTGGTTCCGTCAAACCATAACTGTTCCTCCGCATCCCGTGCAGCTTCTTCGGCGGCTGTGAACTGAACTATGTCACCATTTATGTTGTGAAATCTGGGCATAGCGGCCTCCTTTTGTTATGAATTGGTTATACCGTATGCGGTTATTTTACCTGATTTCAAGTTTCCTGAACCGGAAAATAGTGCCACACCTGCAGTGGATTCATTAGCAATACGGCAAATACCACCACTGCCTCCTTCGGGAGCGCCTTGGTTGGCTCCCTTAAGACTCACATACTGGTGCATTATATTAGTTGATGTGCCAGTATTATGAGGGTCAAAAATAAGCATAGTACCTGAAATACCAGCACCTGTAAAAGAAGAGGTACTAGTAACAAATTTAGCGAAATTGTCTCCTCCAGTGGAGTTAGCCGCTGCTGTCCCTCGATTTAGTCTGTAAGCGTAATCAGCATTACCCGTATCAAAATTTGTACCATCTGGGCTTGTTCTTACTCTAAGTTGTTGGTTATTGGTTACTGTAAGAAGACAATATATATAGAGGATGTAGGACTTGTATTTACTGCTATCCATAGCATTAAACACATAGTTGCTATTATTATTTATAGTTGTCTCATTAATAAACTCATGCATACCACCACCAGCCGCAGCCCAAGTCAACCCACCAGAATTGCCGCTTTGTGCAGTCAGCATGTAGCCGTTTACTGGGTTGTTGCTTACTTTTAGATTGGCTTCATCCACGACATTCCCAGCAATGGTCAATGCGCCAGAGCCAGTGACCTCTCCAGAATGTGTCGCATTAGTAGTCTTAGAAGTGTTAGCTGTAATTGCGCTTGCTTGGCTACTTGTTATTCCAGTTTTAGCAGTATTAGCTGTGACGGCGGTGTTTAACGTCTGCAAGTCTACGCCGTCAACGGTGCCTGAGACTACTATGTTGCCTGCTATTGTCACCCCTGCGGATGTCGTCTCAAACTTTTTTACGGCGTTATAATTGATTTCTACGCCAGCGTCCTTGTTCATCCGCTGCCACTCTTCGCCGTTACCAGCCCTGATTTGAAAAGCTCCGTAGTCGTCATCGTCCCATCGGAAGACACCACAAACTGTCCCATCGCTATCACTTAACCACATTTGTCCGTTATCAGAATTATTGGCCCTGATTTCCAACACATTGGTGTAGGGCTGGTTCAACTTCCAACCGTTATTCAGCAGTTGCCCATTCGCAGAAATTAACTGAATTTCTTTGCCTGACGCCAACGCTTCTATTCGCACATGGTCCGTAGTTGATTCTAGCTTAAAGGTTTTGGCATCTAAATCGCCACCAAGGACCAGTTCTCCTGTCAGGGTGCCGCCGCCTTTTGGCAAAGCGTTGGTCGCAAGTACGCCATCGGCGGCAACGTCTCGGCCATCGAAAGTTGAGTTGGTTGTAATAGCGCCTGTCATGGCCCCGCCGCCTTTTGGCAAAGCGTTGGTCGCAAGTACGCCATCGGCGGCAACATCTCGGCCATCAATAGTCGAGTTGGTAGTTAAAGCCCCTGTTAAAGCCCCGCCAGCAAGATTTAACTTCTCGTCGAATTGAATCTTAATCGCCGCAATAAACACAACAGCCGAGCCACTTAAATTAATAGCGTTATCCGAGTTGTTACTCTCAGTAACCGCCCCTCTGGTTAATGTGGTTCCAGAAGATGTATATGTTCCGGTGCCTATTTCAAAGTTGGCACCATCCTCAATAACATACTGAACGCTCAGTCCGTTTGTAATGCCCGCACTCTCAAAAGTTTGAAACCCAGAAGAGGCACTGCCAAGCGTGATTGTCCCAGTACCCGTGGTACTGGTGGTCATTTTTGCCCTATTAGCTAGAACAGCCATATGTCACCTATTATGCTATACGAATAATCGCGTTGGAAGCATCCGCAGCGGGGAAAACAACAGTGAAATCTCCTGTGCTTGCCGCTTTGTCGGAGCCAAAGTCCAGAACAATTACAGACGCATCATTAGACGCCGAGTCGTTAAACAAAACCGCACCTCGAACCGCTGAGATGGTTACATTAGAGTAAACAGCATTAGAAAAATCGGTGATCGCTGTTGTGCCAATATTAGAAGGGTTGACCCTCGTAAGTGCCACACCTTTTGCAGTGTAGTTAGTTCCACTAATCTCGTTGGCGGTCGCGTAGTTAGCAACACTGCCATTCATGGTGCTGCCAGAGCCGCCCATGTTGCTAGGAACCGCGCTGTTCGTATAAAGCGCCAGATTAAAAGTGTTACCACCGCTGTTCAAAAAGTTATGCTTTGCTTCCATCAATTCTTTTTTGAAGGTGGTGCACATTGCATTGCCTGAAAAAGCCATATTACATTTTCCTTATGTGTTCAGCTAGTGCAGGATGACCAGCATCTGTGATTGCATTATATACAGTAGTTCTGTCACTTTGAATAGCCTGTTTCATATACCCGGCTATAACTTTCTCCATGTCCCCTTTATAGGCTTCTGCCTGCTGCCTAATAGCAGGAGGAGCCGTTTCTGAAAGGTACACCAGCTTTTCGACACACATATGAGCAACTTCCTCCGCTGTGAATCCTCGTCCGCTTGTAGTTTCTACAGTGACTTTGAAGTCACCCATTGACATATCCATCATTGTTTCGCCCTAATTACTCTTCCAACTCTATAGTTCTGAGTTGTTTCCTTTGCTTCACCCAAGAGCTTTAAACCGATTAAAGACTCTTGATACCTTTTTTCGTACATAGACATTACATCAGCCTCGCCCTTCATGAATATATACGCCTCAATTAAAGCCCCATACAAAAGTGTTAACTCTGCATTTTCGCTCAACCATGTTTTAGCCGATTCTGCCCCAACTGTTAAACTGGCGGGACGGTAGAAATAATTTAGTTCAACAGGATACGCAATGTCCGATACCGGAGATATGATCATGTTGGCGATATCAAATACCGCGTAGTATTCTGGCAGTCCTGAATACTCCCGAGCAGAAACGGAAGAAGCCTGTGCGTGATACTGAGAATACTCCTGCACAAAGCTAACGTCCTTAAACTCCATGAACCTAGTCGATCCATTATAGGTATAACTCAGCGAAAACGGGGCCAGAAAATCAGAAGGCAGAGCCAGATACTCATTGTTGGCAGTAAACGAGGCTGCTGCATTCCTTTTAAATAGGTCTAGTTGAACCATTTTTAAAATGCGTTCTTCTGCTATTCGGATAAACAGAGGTATGTTAGAAACAAAACTGCTCTCAGTATTTTCCGTAAAGTCTTGAATAGCTGTTTTTAACTCTGCATATGTAAAACTCATGTTGTTACCACCGTGATATTACCGACCGAACCAACTGCCACTAAGTTGTTAGGGGGGGACAAGCCTTCTTGAGAGCTAAACCCAACAGGGTTCCACCCATACTGCATTGAACGTTGAGATTGTAAATCTTGTTCTGGTCTAGGGTTCCTAAGAGCCTGTGGGTCCTGACCCACATTTGGAGAAAACAGTTGCGGTTGTTTTGCTTCCCACTCGTCCTTACCGACAAGTGCCCCTGTCCATTCCTTTCGCATGTCTCTTAGACGATACCGAAAACCGGACCTGTCTGATATTCCAAAGGCATGTTTTTCTGAAGCAAAAGCCATATTAGAACCTTAAATACTGGATGCTTGGTTGCAGCTTCAAAGGCACCCGATCCTGATCTTCATCCGCTGCACGTTGGAACTCTTCTTCGTACACAGACTTTAAAAGTTGCACCCGCTCTGGAGCCCTCTTAATAGCCAGATAGTACGCTAATCCCGCGACCATACATGGGTAAAACCGGAATGGCATGTCTGGGTTACTGGTCAAAGAATCGACATCTTGAATACGTTCGACATAATAAAAAATCAACTGATCGGTTGAGTTGTTAGGAACTGACCACAGATTAATCACTGGAGAAATTTGTCGATCAAAGTAGTATTGACTTGGCCTACCCTGAGTTGTTTTATTAGGTATTGTTATGTAGTCAGACCGACTAATGCGGTTTAGCAGAAAGTCGGTGCCGTCCCGGCGAAGAACAACGTCCAACAAATCTACAGCCGAAGCTGGAAGATTTACGGTTGCTTGTCCCTGAGTTAAGATAACAGAACTTGAGAGTCTAACAGTCCACAGGTTTATGCCTCGGTTTGCCCACTCTGCAAACATCAAATTCAATGAACGTCTAGCGGTCTTGGCATCATATCCCGTGCGAACCTCTAACCCACAACGTTCAAACGCTTCCTCTATAACTTCAACGGTGTCCAAGTTAAACTGGGAGAAGTTAGACGTTGTGACAGTCTCAGCACGACCACCCATATAGCTGTGGTTTGTACAAAAATAGAAAAGATTTGGAGTTTGGCTTGCAATAGTTATTTCAGTGTACGCTCCAGAGGCCCCGGGAGTTCCAAAGGTCGTAACACCAGAAGTGTAAATTGCACCCGCGTCATGGGTTCCGTTACTTGTTATAGAAAACCGTAAGGGATGCCCAGAATTGGTGGAGTCAGATTGATCGAACCGATAGGTACTGCCCGGGGAAAGGGCCAATATTTTCTGACGATCATTGTTGATATAATAGCGGTTACCATCGGCTGTCGCTACCACCTTGACAGAATATACTGTGTTTAATGACATCGGTTGTCCTTTAAAACGTTCTTACTAAACCACCGTTGGCTTTTTTCCAACTGATACGCTTAGACGATTTCTTTTTCTTTGACGCCGAAGTACATTGCGCCATGGTCGGTCGGCAAGCGGGATAGCCTTCGCGCTTCTCACCCTTCTGACGACCGCAGGGTTTTCCGGTCTTGCAGTCCACCCAACCTTTTCCGTTGTTCTGGGAGAACCACTCTCTTAAAGACGCACCCTCTTTTGTCTTCTTGACGGCCATCAGTATATATTCGTTTCTTTTCGGTTGTTCTCCAGAACAGAGCCACAACCTTCCGCCACGAATCCGCCATCTCTAAGTTTCTTTTTGACAGGTCTTTTTCGGCTATCAGGAGATGTAATTAAACCGCCAGTCGCCGCGCTCTTAGTAGAGTTTCCCCAGTTTGACGCGCCCACCTTTCGGCACTTTGCGATTGCTCCCGAGGCGTATGCGCTTGGGAACACTTTGTACCGACCTTTGACTTTTTTGTAACATGCGTCTTTTGCCATTATTATTCTCCGAGGGTGGCGTGTTTATCTGGGTGGACATTTGAGTTCGGCCTATGCTCAACGTTCATACTCCTTATCACAAAGTCTTTCCACAACGCTTCCGTTTGATGAGCAACAACCGAAACTTCAGCGCGTATAGACACAACTTGAGTACCAAGCCACCCACAGTACCCGAGGGCTATAACTGCTAACAACTCTGATAAACGCGCCTTGCTCATATCACCACGCCCTACACGACCAATATCTCGCCGTTAGTTTATCCAACTTGCCCTCGTCGCATCCATGTCTTGCCCTAAAGGACTTGCGCCGTTTAGGGTCTGACTTTTTAATGGTCATGTTGGCATCGCCAAACCGGACGATCTTTTCTTTGCCCTTGTCACACGCTTTAACGACCGACTTCTTGCCGCCTTGAATGTCTCGTCTAGGCTTGTTGCAAGCCATTTTGGACTTATCAATCTTACCCATAACAAAACCTCATCTAGGCGTGAAACGCAGTAACCATTTTTGCCCCAGAAACATTGAACTGAATCATCAGATTATTTTTAAACAGAACACCTTCTTCTGGAATATAAACATCGTCTGCTGCGTTAGCAACGCCGCTGGTTCTTGTGACAAACACTGCCTCGGCACCATCGTCTGCGGGGGCTGTCCCGTTGATAAACTCTATCCTTGTGGAAGCCGCGTTGGAAATAGTGGTAAACGCCTTCAGCCTAGTCCTTCCTGTAAGTAATGAACTCGTGGCTAAGTCCGTTATTCCCACAGAAACGTTGGCGGCATACTGGGCGCTACACGTTGCAGACACAATTTTTTTAAAGAACCTAACCCCATCAACAGTTGCCGCAGAACCCGTAGAAGTTATGATGTCTGTTATAGTCTTGTTATTCAAATCCAGTCCAACGATAGTTACCGTTTTGTTATTATCACCTGTCCCCGTAGTGGTGACAGATAATCTACGGGCCGTGTCGGCATTGACTGAGGGGAAGAAGGTATTAGCTAATGTGAACGCACCAGTTGGCCTTGCTGCCGCCGCGATAAACGTGGTGGAGGCAGGATCAAATACCCCAGATACAATGCTGCCCTCTACCGTTGTAGCGGTAATGTCTGAGCCTGCCATAACAGAACCCTCCTATATGTTATTAGATAGCGGTTGCGTCTTGCAAATTATTGGCCTGCAAATAAGTTAACGTCACAGTAATTTGACCCGCAGTAGCAGTCGCTCCCGCAGATATAAGTGTTGCTGTGATCTGGTTGTCACCACTAAAACGATCTGCTGTATCCAAACCCCCAGCGGCCAAAGTTTTAGTTTCCGCAACTGCTTTAACATTGGTATTTGCAATAAGAAATTGAGTCGTTTTGCCTACCACGCCCACAGAAACAGTCGCTGCGCCACCAGCGTTACTAGCTATAGCCACTCTTAGTGTGACACCGAGTAGCTGTGAATTATTTGGAATGACGCCGACATTGTAGGTAGTTGTTCCAGCGGCGACTGCTGCGTCAATCATAATAGATTGAGACATCACAACTTGGCCCGTGTTCTTTACGTTTTCGCCTACAGTAGTGCCTGTTGTATTCTTGATTGTGCCAGCCTTGATAGGGCCTGAAAAAGTAGTCGTACCCATGTTGTTCTCCTGTCGGGGTTAAGTCAGCCACGAAATGTGGCTGTCAGGGATACTAGCACAATACAACAGGTCTGGACAAAAAGAAAGGGGCCACCGAAATAGCCCCTTCCAAACTGACACCGACGAGTGCGTAGAATCCACTAGTACCCGCCATTAGCCGTTATTAGTTAGGCCCCGGGGTTTCCAAAGACGCAACGTGGGTCTGAGAATCCGAAGCTGTAACGCTCACGGGCTTTAAACCGCATGTTACCAGTGTCGAAGTCTGCTTCCATGTTGGTCGAAAGAGCGGTCCGTTCAAAGTGAACAAATCCACGAGGCGCATCAGTCTTGATGAAAAACGCATCAGGGTCTGTGAAGAAGTCATTCACAGTATAGCCTTCAGGCAACATGCCCATAGACTTGATTGCGTTTGTGTCGTTGTCTGCTGTTCCAACACGCAGGTTGGAAACCATCAGACGCTCTGCAACAAATTGCAGTTGACGTGGAATCATCAACTTCATGCCGCGAAGTGCGACTTTCAGACCACGTTCGTCAACAAAACCAGCAATCTGAATCAGAGCGTCTTCCAAGGAAGTTTCGTTCAAATCCGCAGCAACTGTTGGTGTGTTGGCAAAAGTGCCACCGTTCGTCAGCGGGTGCGTAGTTGCACAGAGAGCAACACCATCACCACCAGCGGAAGCGCCAGCAGCAAATGCGTTGTTGAGAACCTGTGCAGCTTTAACCTGCTTAGAATGAGCCATTGAACGAGCGAGGGCGCGTGTGTAGCGACTGCCAAGGCGGTCGTACAGATTGTCCTCTATTGCTTCCTCAGTGATTGAGAATGCAAGCGCAAGGGTCTCATGGTTGTAACGAGCAGTGTATGCTTCGTTTGCGTCATCGAAATTAACAGCCGCACCTTCAGACTTTGTAGGTGCTGCGCCAAAACCGGATAGCATAACTTCTTCCTCAAACGCTCTATCTGAGGATTCGGTTGTGTAGATTTCCGAATGTTGGTTTTCGTAACGGTCGTATTCCATTCCAAACAATGCGTTTAGGCCGGGTTCTAGCTCTTTAGCCAGTTGTGCGCGTGAAATAGCCATGGGTCAGACCTCCTTTATACGCCGAGAGACGAAGGAGTACCCGCTGCAATACCACCATTGGCGGAATTAAAGCTTGTATTCAAACGTACTATTAGTGGGATACCAGCGACTGTGAAGTCTGAGTTATCAGGGTCATCTTGGACGCCAATAACACGAAGCTGAAGAGTAGCAGTGTTAGCAGAAGTATTCAAATCTGCACTTGCAGAAGCGATTCCTGTTGTATCATTGCCTGATGTGGCTGTTGCCATCCCGATGTTTTTAAAGACCATCGCCCGAACTTCCGCCTCAGTGTTTGCTGCTGCAACTACATTAGATGTCGCAATAGTAAACGTCTGCATTGGATTGTCGTATACGAACGCCGTGATAGGGAAGGTTGCATCTGCACCAGCCGCTGTACCTTGCCAGCTAGTCGAGAAGATTTTCTTACCATCTGATAGGCGGACAAACTCGCACCCCCAGAAAACACCCAAGAAAGCAACGTTACCACCAGCCGCAGCTTGCGCTACAGAGATAGTTCCACCCGCGATAGGTATAACAGGAGAACCCTGATACATTTTAGTATTGTTGTTAGACGCAATGCGGTACTGAGTTGCCCCAGTAGTGTTCGCACCTTGTCCGACGATTCCGATTGGGCGTAGCCCAAACGATCCGTTAGAATTGGCCATAATAGCACCTCAAAGTTATTCGGAGTCTCGTCTTGATCCCCCGAAGGATACACGACTTTGCCGATTATTAGAAATCGGCATTGAAGGATGTTGTTCCTTCATCAAATCCTGATCAACTGCTGCCATTTGTTCGCGGGTCCGGTTCCCGTAATACGCGGATCGTTCTTGGGCGGTCTCTACAGGTATACGACACAGCATCAATCCACCTTGTCCGATGACACCCTCAAATCGACCTTCGTCAATCGTAGCGGTCTCATAATCAGGGTACTCGTCCTTACGAACAGGTTCCCATCCTTCGCGCAGCTTGGTGTTGACATTCATCTTGTCCTCTTCACCACGCATTGCGGTTCGGACCCAACGATGCACATAACCCGCAGGGGGCTCTGGCGCATCAAGGCGACTGGGCGGTGCCCATGGTTTACGGCGCGTTTCTGTATCGCGGGTTGCGTTCTCACGCGGTTTTCTATCAGCCATTATATCAATCCTTCACAAATTTTGCATATTCTTCAAGCGGTACGTTTAAGCGTTTCGCCATCGCAATCTGTGACGGTGACAGTTTTACCGACCTGCGCCCCTGTTTTGTAGATGTGCGGGAAGCTGAAGCGCCAGCGGGTGCGACCTGTGCTTCTCCCGATTTTCTCGCCTTCTGGAACTTGTGTGGAAACTCAGTCCGAAGGCGCTTATCCACTTCACTATAGTAGTCTTCGGTCATCGGGTCAAACCCTTCTTCCTCGACCATTTGTTTGTGGATACCAAATGCAGCATACGTCATAGTTGTATCAGAGCCAAACCACTCATTTTTGGAAGCCCAATCTTCGGCCCGAGGGTCTGCTTTTGGCGCTACCGCTTGCTGCTGTTGTTGTTGTGGCCGCTGTTGTTGTGGCTGCTGCTCTGGTTCAGTCTCACGCTCTAAACGGTTTTTCGCCATCCGAACACGCTCTTGATCCAAAGTTGTTTTTGACAACAACTCCTGTGCCGCAATCAGCGCATCCGCATCTCCACTCTCATGAGCCTCACGAAACTGACGTTTCGCAGATTCATTTTGAGCAAGGACTCGGTTTTCCTCAGAACTAACATAACCCTTATCCAAGTTTTTAACCTGAGACTTGAGCTTGTTATTCTCTTCCAGAAGCTGTTGCGCCAATCGTTGCGCCTCAGAACGATCACGTTCTTCCTTGCGGTACTTTTCTGTTAGCTTTTTAATCCGAGTCTGAACTTTGTTACTATAGCTATCAAGTTCATCATCGCCGCTTTCATCAGCTTTCGCCCTCTTTGAGGAGGGCTCTGGATCAGGGTCTGACTCAACTTCCGTTGACTCTACCTCAATCACCACTCCCTCGTCTTCTGTGTCCTGTACGTCTTCTTTTTCGTCAGCCATTGTGTGTCCCTCTAAACCTGTTTGATGTCATCAGGTTCAAGAATTGTAGCGATAACTTCGTCATCATTAATGATACGAACCTCACCGCCATCTATCTTAAACCGTGACCCTGAGTATCGACCGATACAAACCCATTGACCTTGTTTGCACCATGGGTCTGAATCCACGCCAAACTTGTCAGGGTCCTTATAAGCCAACGGGCCGATCCTAAGAACATAAGCAACAACCGTTGCTACTGCCTCACGGGCCCGTACTTCATCAGGGATGTGTAAACCGCCCTGCGTTGTAACTGCGCCTTGATAGGGCATTACAAGCAATCTCCAGCCCGTAGGCTGTGGAAGGCGGTCGAGGAGGGGTTTGTCTAACAGAGAAGGGTCAAGCACCTTGTCCGTTGGATTTACATACGCGCTACTAACATCGGAAGATTCAGCGGGAGCCGCTTTCTTTTCCTTGTTTATCTTCTGCGCGACATGATCAGGAAGATATAAATTCTTCGTCATCGTCAGCGTTATTCTCCAGCAGGACTTTTAATTCCTCACGAGCGTAGGTCAGGCCCCGTATCTCACCCACCATGAGTTTATAATGCTCCCAGTCTTTAGCAGCATCATACCCAAGCGAACTTGCAATTTCTTGTTCCCTCGCTTGGAGCAACTTGTACATATGTTTTGCGAAATCAACAACATCCATGCGTAAGACCAGTATGGATGTTGTAAGTATTTGTCAACTGTCTGTATCCTCTTGGTAAATATTGTTGAATATGCGGTTCACATCCAACGTATAATCCAAGTCAGACTTTGAGTAGTGAATGTGCTGGGAGGGTCTGAAATCAGGGGCACCCTCTCCGGTCTCAAACCAAGCAGGATGAGTGACACGAACTCGGTTGTTGGGTAGCGCAACGATGTTACCCGTATACTCCCCAGCATCCAGCAGTTCCAACACATGACTCTGCTTGTGCTGCGCGGGGTCATCCGCAATCTCACTGTCAGTGTAGTCCACTGTGAACATATACTTGGCTGGATAGAACTCACTGTCTATCTTTGCCATCCACGGGCAAGGAGTTGTTCTTTCCATTTGATACACCGCATGTGTTCTGGAAGAACAATCCCAAGGCTGGGCCGAATGCACAGGCATTGGTTCAGGCCATTCCTCGTAAGGAGTATCCGCAACCAATGCCGTTATGGGCATTCGGGCCCACATTGCCCCGCCATGCACGTTAGGATCGCCATTGATGTCCGCCTCGCACCCCGTGAAGATAACCTGAAAACTCAAGCACCTGTTGGGCATTGTGGTGACAGCAATCGCCATCGCGTGTAAAAACTCTCCGTGATACGCATCATGATTATGTGTGTACTCACGCCGCACCCAACACTTAAAGTGTGGAATGTTACTTTGTAAATATGGCATCTATTTTAAAAAGTCCCCTTAAAGCCTGTTCCTGAAACTTGCGCTCCGCCAGCCCTGCCGCCTTTAGACATGCCTTTAGATTTCATGCGACCGCCGTTTTTTGCGTACCCCATTTTATTTCTAACGCCTGTAGGAAGTTCCTTTAGACCAGCTTGACCCGCCGTAGGTTGTTTCAGTTGACCGCCTACGGCTGCGCCCTTGGCTTTCATTTGACCGCCTACTGCTGCGCCCTTGGCTTTCATGCGACCGCCTACTGCTGCGCCCTTGGCTTTCATACGACCGCCTACTGCTGCGCCCTTGGCTTTCATGCGACCGCCTAC
>ENA-OSJC01003008-OSJC01003008.1-marine-metagenome-genome-assembly--contig:-NODE-3008-length-12341-cov-10.225130_pt1 | contig 12341 bp, 8 predicted proteins | sample MGYA00237885_ERZ534234 | MGnify/ENA primary metagenome ERZ534234 (study PRJEB26413, sample SAMN06343907) | marine metagenome | isolation source: coastal waters | place: Atlantic Ocean: West Antarctic... | reverse complement strand
TTAATCATTTTCAGCATTGCTTCATCTGAGTAATCTGTATTATTAGGAAGTCCTGTGACTAATATTCCATCGCTAGGCTTTAAAATAGAGGATACATTCAATGCATGTCCATTTAATAAGGCAGATTGAAAAATTGAGCCCTCATAAAGATCAATATTGTTAAAATCATAGATAACCCCCATTACAGGCTCTAAATCCTTAATTAATGCTATTGAAACACAGCATATAGGAATATCTCTAGAGTAATTAGCTGTTCCATCTAAAGGATCAACAACCCAAAAAGTACTTCCAAGGTCATCAACAGATTTCCCACTTTCTTCTGCAAGAATTGGGAATGCAGATTCCTTACTAAGAATAGCTTTAATTAATTTTTCAGCACTGATGTCTGCTTCTAATTTAATATCTTTACTGGATTCAAATGTTGTTTTATTTAAATCACCTTTATTTTTTTTAAGAATATCTCCAGCTGCCAGGGCGGCTTTTTTTGCAATATTTAATTCACCTTCTAGGTTAATATTATTCATAAATTATTAAGTAATTAGATATGTTTATAATAAACCTAATTTTCTATAAGTAAAAATTAAGTCTATGTATGTGTTGTCTATCTTAATTTAATTTTCGTAATATAAAATCAATATTATTTTTTCTCAAGGACGGACTTTATTTTATGATTACGCAAGAATATATTGGCAAAATACTCAACTCCTGCAATCGTAAAGTGCTGCCTATCACTTGACAGAAGTTCGCCTTCAGAATTAGTAACAGGGAAGCAACCGGTGTCTGAGAAAGTTCTAAAAAAAGAAAAATAGTTTTCTTGTGGTATCGCATCTGAATCTCTTAAATCAACGTCAACTTTTTTGGAACTGGGTGCTTGGCATAACGACATTCGTTCATTTAATTGTAAGCGTGCCAACCAGTTCATATTACTGCCAAATTGCTTAGTGCCAACAAACATTACCTTTATATCTTTTTTTTCTGCTGAGTCTATAACAGTATTTATACATGGAACATCAAACCCCTCATCATATGCAAAGATTATTGATGAACCGTTTAAACGTTTGATTTTATAAACTAATTCGCTATCACATATTGTTTCTATTGCACTTTTAGATTCTAGCAATGTAAATTTAATTGTTGGTTTATGATATGACAATAGATAGGCAATATCTTGTGCAAAAGAATCCCCCATTATAAAAATATGACTATTATTCACGTTATGATTTTCAACTTGCTCTATAGCTATTCTCTCCACTTTAGTAATCTTTATTTCGTGCGAGCTTCTTTGATAAGCATCGTTAGTAAACATTCTGCTTGGTGCTCCATTTGATCTATCAAGATAAAGTCCAATCGATATAAAAATTATTATCATGCAGGATGAAAGACCGAAAATTCTTGCTGACGAAAAGCGGGCTTTATTTCTAAAAGGTGACTCAACAAACTTCCAAGTAAAAATAGCAAGTAGGAAGGTTAATAAGACAATGGCGTAAGTGCCTATATCTGAGAGTGGCTCTCGTTGATATATTCTTGCGAATGCAAGTATCGGTTGATGCCATAGATACAACGAATAACTAATTAAGCCAGTGCCTACAAATACCTTAGTACTCAAAATTTTAGCTGCGAATGTATTTTTATCTGCATACAACACCAGCAACACCACACCAAAAACTGGAACTATAGTGTACAAGCTAGGAAAAGGTATTTCTTCATCGTAAATAAAAATAGAAAAAATGATGGCTGCCAAACCCACTAATGCTAAAAAATTATTTTTTTGCACTCCTTTATGATGAGCTATAAAGGCAGCAATTGAGCCCGCTAGAAGCTCCCACATCCTAGAAGGTGAAAAATAGAAATTAGCTGCTACATCTTTTCTCCATCCATACTCACTAAATAATAAACTTATTACTGCCATAAAAACAATGATCCAAAACACTCTACTCTTGCCGAGACGCCACGCAAATAGAAGAAATATAGGAAATATGATGTAGTACTGCTCTTCTACTGCCAAACTCCATGTATGCAACAAAGGCTTGTACACCGCTTTTAATTCCCAATAATCTGCTGACGTAAGCATTAATAAAATGTTATTTGAGAATAAACTTGTGCTGACTAGAGATTGGCCAAAATTCTCTAGTGCGTCTGGCAACATCCACATCCAAGCAAATGGGATACACAGAAGCATTACAAAGAAAAGTGCAGGTAAAATCCTTCGCGCTCGTCTTTCATAGAAGTTAATAATACTAAATCGCTTATTTTCTAGATCATCTATAAGAATTGTTGTGATTAAATACCCACTTATAACAAAGAAGACATCAACACCAACAAAACCACCTCTAAATAGCTCGAACCCCGCATGGAAAAGTATAACTGGGATAACGGCAAGAGCTCGTAACCCATCTATTTCAGGACGATATTTCAACCTAAGAAACCCATACCTAGTAAATAATTAAAGTAGGGTTTTAATTTTTTTTTGGCTTTCTTATTTTTATAGGACATTGTTTTTTATTACCAAAAAATGAAAAAGTATATATTTATTTATTTTTTAATGAATCTGGAGAAACCAAAGGCTAGGGCTTTAGTTAAATCAATAAGTAATGACATAAAAGAGATTACTATAAAGTTAATTGGAAAGATGAATCTAAAATTCACACCTTTTTTTCTAGGAATCAAGATACCTCTTAGAACCATGTAAATAATAAATAATGCCAATACACTAGCTCTTGTAATATAGGGGATGAAATAAATGCTATCCGGCTGATACGAAGCAATAACACGGTTCCAATTATAGGCTATTAATACAGCAGTAAAGGAAATAATATAAAAATAAAAATCTTTATGCGCTCGGCTATGTGACAGTCGTCCGCTAAAAGAATAATTTCTAAACCATTTTTTTAATAGTTTTTTTAAGGTTGTATTATTTAGCTCATCATAATTTAAAAACTCCTCTGGAGTGGACAGAGTAATATTATGAAAGTCTGCTCTACCCATCCAATCACCATCTTCGCCAGCACGAGTAGACTCGATAAATAGCCCGCATCTATCGAAAATATTTTTATCAAATATACTTCCTGGAAGAGTCTTAATAGGCGTTGCTCCAAAAGTGGAGGCTCTAATAATTTGCGACATATAAGAGTCAGCTTGATAATATGTATTGCCCCATACTCCTTGAGAATTATTTTGACTAATAAGATTAAGTCCACTAGCTAGCCATCTTTCAGAAGGGTGGGTGGATGTATCAAGAAAAGCTAATAAAGGGTTTGTTGAATTAATAACTCCAATATTGCGAGCATGGCCAGGAAAAAGGTTTTTTCCATAAATTACTAATAATGTAATATTATGTTTTTTTGTAAATAATTGAAAATTTTCAGGGATACAAAACTTCTTTTGCGATGAGTCAATAATAATAATTTCACTTGGAGTTACCTCCCAGCTTGGGATGTGACTTAATAACTGAAGTAATTTTTTTTCTGCATTTTGACTTGGAATTATTAATGAAACCTCTTTAACCATATTATGTGCTCTATAAAAAACTTCTTTAAATAATCTATTGTGTATCATTAACTTTATAACATAACTTATTAAAAAATTAAGAGCTTTTCCATAAAGATATGTAGATTTTAATAATTTTATTATTTAAATATATATAGTAAAGAGCGTAACTTCACAGTAGCAGCCAAAAGAAATGAATTGAAACTATTAAAAAGATTTAGAAATATTCAGTAAAGTAAAAAGATAATAAGAGATAAGCAGAGAAGTGAATGTATAATATCGATATATTAAGACATAAACGTAATGCAAATATTACTCACAACTTAACAGATAAATGGAATTAACAATAATTATAGATTACTTAATTATAAGCATAATTGCATCTATGGCTGTTAATTATCTTTTAAGAAACCTTGCAAAAGAGAGAGAATTTTTAATAGATCTTCCAGATAGAAGCAGAAAATTTCATAAAAGACCAACACCTTTAGTTGGTGGATTAAGTATATTCATTGCCCTCATCCTATCTGGAAAACTCTATATTGATTTGAATTCACTTAATGGATATTTGCCTGACTTTACCTATCAATTGATTATTGCCTCTATTCCACTACTTCTGGTATTTTTAATAGATGATATTATGGGCCTCAAACCCTGGTTTAGATTGCTCACTCAAATACTTATAACGATATATATGATCTTCGCAACAGATATATATTTAATAAGCCTTGGTGATTTATTCGGCCTAGGTATTATAAATCTTGGAATATTATCAATACCTATAACAGTATTTTGCGTAGTTGGTGTCATGAATGCATTTAATATGATTGATGGAATAAATGGATTATGTGCAGGCTGTGCAATGCTTAGTCTGCTGTTTATTGGTTTTTATTCTGGATTTATATATGACTCAATGTTAATTTTACTTATTGGATCTATGATAGGATTTTTAATCTTTAATTTAAGATTTTTTGGTAAAAAAAGAGGTGTTTTTTTAGGAGATAGTGGTTCAAACTTAATTGGTTTTTGGGTTGCATGGATTGCAATATACTGTTCACAGAATCAACTTTATCAGGTCAATCCTATAACAATGATTTGGTTTGTTGCAATACCACTTTTAGATTGTATTGGGCTAATCTTCTCTAGAGTTAAAAGAAGAATTTCTATTTCATCTCCTGGAAGAGATCATATTCACCACAGACTAATGGCAAAATTTTCATCTGAAGGAACGTTAGGAATTATCTTAGTACTATCAACTCTCACGGGTTTAATTGGTATTCACGCAAATAACTCATATCCATCGTGGGTTTCGACATTATTATTTGTTATGTATGCATCTACTTACTATCTAATTAATACTTTTTATACGAAAACTATGGTTAAATCCAAGTAATATGTTTAAATTTTTTAAAAAAAAGGAACTTCTTAAAGTCCCACAAAAAAACAAATTTGAAATAGAGTTAACTGCGCTAGTCCTTGCCTATGAAGTAGCAAGGTCAGATGGTGATATCTCAGAATCTGAGCTAAATATACTATTACAAGAAATAAAAAAAATAGCACCTATTGTTAATAAAGATGAGAATGATATCTTAGAAATATTAAAGAAATTTAGTAAAAACAGTGTATCTTTTCATGAGTTCATTGAAGATATAAATAAGGAATATTCTAAAAATGAAAAACTATCCCTTATAACCATTTTATGGGAAGTTGCCTTTGCGGACTCTATTTTAGAAGTAGATGAAGAAAGACTAATTAGGCGAATTGCAGACTTAGTACATATTAAAGATATAGACGTTTTAAAAATTAAAGATAAAGTGAAGCAGGCAAATATTAATAATTTATAACACTCGCATTGTCCTTTATGAATTTCTCGGCATTACCTCTATCACAAGACCCTTTGTATGAGTTGACATAGTCATCATATAAATCATCGCCAACATATGTAAGTATTTGAAGGAGGACTACACATTTCTCTAGATCAGTAATCTTGGTTTCTTTATACAAGTTACCTACTAGTGATTTAAAAGAAATTGTATCTGAGCTCATTTTAAGATTAGCCCTATTATCTAAGATAATAAAATTAGATTTATCTGCACTATTGTAAGCATCCCATTTAATTGAGTTAGTTGACTTACCAGGAATGCCCTCTCTAGCAAAATTAGTCCAAAACTTCATCATGTTCTTTGAGGTAAACTTTTTTGAAGGCCCTCTCGGATATATTAAAAAACCATAATCGCCAACTAACTTATTATTTCCTGTTAAAAGGGGTATTTCTGTTGCATGAGCAGCTCCGATAAGCTTCCTAAAATCTCCAACAATAAATCTTCTGTGATCATCCCAGTCATATCTATAAGCAAATAAATTGTTATTACCTGCCTCTTTCATACTTCTTAAAGGACCATCAACGCCTCTTAATTTCCATGCAGAGCTTCTGTAGTAGTTAAATATCTCAAATGCTTCTTCGTCTTTTAAAGAAACCTTTGGTACTCCAAGCAACTTACCTATCGGTGAAAATTTTAAGTCTACAAAATATTCAGCAGAACCTAGCCAAAGCTTAACCTCATCCCTATTAGAACCTGCAATTACAGGAACAATATTTAAATGATCTTTGCTAGCTAATGCTTTTGAAAGGCCTATTAAAGGAATTACAACTCCATCAGCTGTTAAGAGTGGGATTTCTTCATATGAAGGCCTATCAGCATAATAGCTAAAAAATTCTTTGGATGTTAATCCAAGAAGTAATTTTTTTAAGTCGTTCTTATCGATGGTTTCTTGTTCTTTACTTATTAGTTTTTGTTTGAGAATTCTACTTACAATATTATAAGTAGAATGATTTGAGGTTACTGAATTTATATCTTGTTTATATGCAGATTTTTTGTCTATAGTTGTTGTATATCCAGATTGGCTAATAGCTTTTTGAAAAAGTCCTTTTGCTTGTTTTGATGCAAGTAAAGAAAGAACATTATGGCCTCCAGCGGACTCTCCAAAAATAGTTACGTTATCTGGGTCTCCTCCAAATAAAGATATATTAGACTGGACCCACTTAAGAGCTTCTATAAGATCAAGAGTTCCAAAATTTGACGTCTTGTCAAGGCCTGTCTGAAGCTCTTGAATTGAGGGATGAGAGAACCACCCAAAAGGTCCTAATCTATAGTTAATGGTAACTACAATTACATTATGTTTGTGAACCATAGTAGAAAAATCATATAAGTCTTTTAAGCCAGAGGTATTCCCACCTCCATGTATCCAAAACATAACGGGCAATGCCTTGTCAGATTTTCTTGTAGGGGTTTTAATATCAAGATATAGACAATCCTCAGATCCAGAAAAGAATCCATCTCCTTCTGAACCCCCCATACCAGAGGGTCTTTGAACACAAAAGTTATTTTCTTTAGGAATGATAGCTTGAGAAGGATTATCAATTTTTCTTGGGGCCTTCCATCGCAATGAACCTACTGGTGGTTTTGCATAAGGTATATCATCATAATTTATAACTTTTTTTTCAACATACCCATTAATACTTCCTGAAGAAGTTTGAATAAAATTTTGATTTTCTTTAGCCAAACTGCCGCCAGAAAACATAATCAAAAAAGTTAGTATATATATAGAATTAATGTTCATAATCTTTTTAGAATTATATATTATTTATATCCGGATGTAGCACAGATTAGGCCATCCCGACCATTTTCTTAATTTAAAATTGTCTTTACCTTATTTGAAGCTTTGAAGGATAGTTTTTTAAATGGTTGAATTTCATATTCTTCTTTTGTTTTTGGATTTCTTCCTATTCTAGGAGCACTTTTATGCAAATAATAAGCACCAAATTTAGATATCTTTATTTTGTGTCCTTTATTCTGTTTGATAAAACTAAGAAAGGCTTCTAGAACTAATGAACTCGATTCTAATGAAATAAGGGCTTTGGAAGAGATATTTTTTACGATATCTTTTTTTCCAAAGCCCATATATAAGATCTGTCTATTTAGCCTGCATCAACGGTTGTGTTAGTAGCAGTACCAGTTCCTGTACCTGTTCCTGTACCTGTACCTGTTCCTGTACCTGCATTGTCATCAACACCACCAACATCTCTTACCTGAACGGAAATGTCTTGTGTATTAGAACCGCCATAAGAAGAGATAGCTGTAACTGTTGCAGTGAAGTTCATCGTTGCGCCAGTTTCATAGCCTTCTAATGTCATTGTTCCTACTGTAGGAACACATTCAAATGATACGTCAGTACAATCCAGAGTAGCGGCATTATTAACACCCTGTCGTATGTCAAGCACTTTTACTGTAGGTACTTGTACATCATAATCAGGTCCCAAATCAAAAGTTAAAGAACCACTGCTTGTTATTTGAAGCTGTGGGGAAGCTGAGTTGCCCTGAATTGCAGGACCAGTTGTTGCACCAATAGTAAAGCTGATAACTACATCATCTGGAGCAGCAGCGACAGTTGCAGTAACAGTCCCAACTGCTGTTACATTTTCGTCAACTACATATGTTGATTGAGATGTAAATTTAGGCGTTGTGACATTTACGCCATCTTTATTCAATGTTGCTGTACCAGTTCCTGTACCTGTTCCTGTACCTGTTCCTGTACCTGCATTGTCATCAACACCACCAACATCTCTTACCTGAACGGTAATGTCTTGTGTTGAAAGGTTACCAGAAGCGTCGGTAGCTGTAACTGTTGCAGTAAAGTCCATCGTTGCGCCAGTTTCATAGCCTGATAATGTCATTGATTCTTTAGTTACAGTATTAAAAGCATCAGGTGCTGTATACAACTGAACGTCAGCTACTTGTACATCATAATCAGGGTTTATATCAAAGGTTAAAGAACCACTGCTTGATATTTGAAGCTGCGGTGAAGCTGAGTTGCCCTGTATTGCAGGACCAGTTGTTGCGCCAATAGTATATGCAATAGTATCAAGATCAGTTGCAGTAACATCACCAATAGCTGTTACATTTTCGTCAACTATATATGTTGATTGAGATGTAAATACAGGATTTATGGTATCAGTAACGTTAACAGTTCTTGTAGCTGTTCCAGCATTTTCTGAAGCATCTGTAGATGTGTATGTTAGTGTGTATTCGCCTACTGTATCTGTATCGACAGTTCCAGAAGTAACTACTTCAACTGTTCCAGATGTATCGGTTGCAGTTGCACCAGCATCAGTATAGGTAACACCTAATTCTGTTGTTGCAGGATTATCACCTGTTACAGTCACTACCGGTGCTGTTGTATCAACAACGTTAACAGTTCTCGTAGCTGTTCCAGCATTTCCTGAAGCATCTGTAGATGTGTATGTTAGTGTGTATGCGCCTACTGTATCTGTATCAACAGTTCCAGTAGTAACTACTGTATATGCTGCGGTTATATCGGTTGAAGTTGCACCAGCATCAGTATAAGTATCGCCTAATTCTACTGTTGCAGGATTATCACCTGTTACAGTCACTACCGGTGCCGTTGTATCAACAACCATAACAGTTCTTGAGGCTGTAGCAGTATTACCATCTAAGTCTGTTGCCGAATATGTAACTATATATGATCCTATGGATGATGTATTGACACTACCAGATGATGTTACAGAAGTATTTCCATGATTTTGATCAAATGCTGTTGCGCCACTATCAGTATATGAGTTTCCTAACTCTACCATGGCTGGGTTAGAACCATTAATAGTAATGACTGGAGGAACGTTATCACTATAACCATCACTAGTTAGACTATTTAATACTGCAGCACCAACTACAGCAATTAACGCTTTCTGAATTGCACCTAGTTCAGCTCGAATATCAGCCAATCTACTAGATGTGCTTTTGACAGTAGTTGGGTTTTGGGTGTTTGATTGAGTGTCTAATAATTGTGCTTCCTCACTTACTAAATAAGATCTTCTATCTTGAAGCTCATTCATACTCATAGATTTTACACTAGAATCTATCTGAGACATTCTTTCAGAACTTACTTCTGCCGTAAGACCAAAAGATAAGACTGTTAAACAAACTAAATAAAAATTTTTCATAGCATTTCCTCATATATGCGCTATTTGTTCAAGCCGTCAACACATGAATTTATGTGTTCACAACTCCGAAAGAGTATAGTAACCCACAATTTGTAAAAAATACATTAAAAACGTACTAATTAAATGTATATTATAAAAAAATCTACTAATTAAGAGCATTTGAAATTTTCTATTAAGAATATTTAAAATTTTCTAAAAGAGTTAATTTATCGGTCTTAGTCTAACCAATAAATCATGAAGGGTATTTCTTCTGTTTAACTTTGCGCCGGGATCTTTTGTTAAAGGTCTCCACATATAATTTATTAAGTTTCCATATATTGGTATATTGAAGAAAACTCCTTTGTCAAAACTTCCTTCGCCAAATTGCTCTGTTGTGACATCAGTAAAAGTTGCAAAAACCCCAAACTGGACCCCATTATAAAAAGATCTAGAAAGTTCTAGAGTGTATCCAACATCACCAGCAAGATATTCTCCTGCAGAAACTCTCATATCAAACGGTATAGTTCCATAATTTCTATAATAAAAATTTGCTGTTGCAAGCGTGTTTTCATAATCTAAGTGACCAAATCTCCAAAAATAATCTCTTTTACGAACTTTAAAAACATCTATTCCAAATGCATAATTGGTATTTGGTTTGAAATATAAATATTCCATTCCTGCTCCAGAAAACATATCTTCTAAGATTCCAGCAGACATCATAATATGATGATTTTTAATAGGGGTTAAATGGTAATCTAGTTGGGCTCTTCCTATTAAAATACCTCCATCTTTTATTTTATTTAAATACTCTTTAACATCGGATCTTACTTGAGCAGGGAAATTATCTACTGGTGGTATATATAAATCATCAAAATTGTCCCATAGGCTATATTTTAAGTTGATGTTAAAAAACAGATTTTCTCTTATTACGAATTCAGTATCATTCTCAACCAACAAAGCACCTTTAAAAAATTCTTCCCTCGATGCAAGAAATGGTCTAAATTGTAAACGAGTATTTGTATTAACTTTTCTTTGAGATTGTCTTTGATATATTGTTGAAGAATTTATTCTATAAGCATCGTCAATCTCTGAAACAACTAATAAATTTGCAATTTCAATGTCTTTTTTAATATCTTTAGTTATTCCAGCATCTCTTGATGCCTGAGCAATAATTTCTTCTACGACTCTTAGATTGGGATGAATAACTTGGGTAAGTTGAAGGCCTATTGAACTTGCACTCTCAGTGAGTTTCTTTACACCAATACCATTCGCTTCAAGATTGTTTATTAACTGAGTGTACTTATTATCTCCTCTACGAATATTTCCTCTTGCATATTTAGATTTCTGATATGTCTTAACGGGATTATTTTTATAAACAAATTTGAAAGAAGTATAATCTCCCCTCTCATGAGAGACGCCAATACTAAAGCTATCAGTAATCAAATAATCTATTCCAAACGAAAAATCATTCTCAGCAGGTCTAAAAGGAACTAAGCCTGGCCTAACCGTGGAATCGTACTCTGCCTTGAGCAGCAACTTATTGTTTAAAACATGAGATACACCAAAAAAAGGTGATGCTGTCTCACCAGAAAAATATCTTGATGGTTGAAAGCTGCCTCCTATGCCTGCTGTTATAGGATTGCCTAGACTATCAGTTGGTCTGTCATAAAACTCATCTGATAGTAAACCAAGAGGATTTTTAAATCTCAGATCTGAGCCATCTAATAGACCAAAACCTATCCCAAAATGAAAATCAGTCCTATTTATTCCATAACTACCTACAATATATTCTGAGCTATAAATTCCAGTACCAGCAAAATCGTTCAATCCTATAGCAACAGCAGGAAAAACACCCTGCTCTTTAAGTCTTACCTTAAGATTAAAACCTTTATCTTTAAAGTCCTGTGAGCAGACCACATCACCTGGTTCATAACAATAGGGTCTATCTGTAACATTAGTGTAGAAAAAAGAGGCTTCAAGCCAATTAAATGGGCTTGCTGAAACTGTAACAGATTGGTTTGGAGTTCCCTTGTAGATGGTTAATCCATGAACTCCTTCATCAAAAGTTCTTGCAGATGGAGTACTTATTGTTCCTACAACACCGTAATTATTGTATAGATTATGTTCATAACTATCAGAATAAATTGAATTTATAAAGATTACTGATACTAATAGTAGAAAATTTTTGGTCGAATGCTTAGGACTTTTTTTCATTCATCTTTACCAAGCTAATCACTTAAAGATGCTAAAGATGCTAAAGCAATTCCTATATTACCAAGAATTGTTACATAAGCTTGAGTCGCTAATCGTCTTGGAGCTGAGTTATCTAATACTCTAGGAACAAAGATTATTGAACCTGAGTAAATTTTAATCTCGTTTTTAGGAGAACTTTCAAAAATATTTCTTTTTTTGCTATATAGCTCTGACTCTCCGTTAGGATGAAGTATGTAAATAGATCCTAGATCAGCAGACTTTTTAAAACCACCAGATTTATTAATAAAAAAATCTAAGTCTTGATTTTGATCGAACATTACCCCTCCCTCAGAAGAGACCTCGCCATAGATGTAAACCACATTGTTATTTTCTGGGATAATTAACTCATCACCATCTTTAATTTGATTTAAATTCAACGAACCCTCATCAAGCAAATCTATAACAACCCTTCCATTTGGTTCAGATTTTTTTAACTCTTGAGCTAATCCTATAATTGCAGATGGGTCAAAAGAATCTCCACCAGCTGCCTTCTCAGTCATTGATAAAATATTATCAAGGAAGAGCTCATAAAGTAGTTGTTTAGATTTTTTATTAACAGCTTTAGCATCTTCATTTAGGTATAAACCTCCAAATAAATATGCATTTT
>ENA-OSJC01003006-OSJC01003006.1-marine-metagenome-genome-assembly--contig:-NODE-3006-length-12351-cov-3.990386_pt1 | contig 12351 bp, 7 predicted proteins | sample MGYA00237885_ERZ534234 | MGnify/ENA primary metagenome ERZ534234 (study PRJEB26413, sample SAMN06343907) | marine metagenome | isolation source: coastal waters | place: Atlantic Ocean: West Antarctic... | reverse complement strand
GTGAGCGCGATCCCTGATGCCTTGGACTGGGATCTCTACTGTGGTGTTACCGGTAAAGTCCCATTTGTCGACGGCTGGTATCACCGGGGTAATTGGCGCAAATGGTTCTCTTTTGGCTCAGGCACCCAAGGCGATATGGGATGTCACATCGTCGATCCCGTCTTTGGAGCACTCGATTTCAAAGAGCCTCTTTCCGTCATCTCTCGAGGCCCTAAACCATTTTCCCGGAACTTTGCTCTGATTAGTAAGGTTGAGTATGAATTTAAAGGAACTCCATTCACGATTGGTAAACCTGAGTTTACCTGGTACAATGGATCACTGAGTCCAAAAACTCTCGAGGGATTACCAAAATCTATGAAACTACCGAGCCAAGGTTCGGTCTTCATTGGTGAGAAAGGCACGCTTGTTCTCCCTCATATTGGCGTTCCTCAAGTGTATCAACCCGACGGCACCCCGCTTGCGGTTCTACCGGCAGAAGAGAAAGCGGTGAACCACTTCCATGAATGGATTGACGCGGCCACCGGACGCAAGGAAGCGACGAGCACTCCCTTCAGTTTCAGTGGACCACTCACCGAGGCTGTTCTATTGGGCATCGTCATCAACCGCTGGCCCAATAAAAAATTCGGGTGGGATGCCGCGAAATGTCAGTTCACCGGTGCTGGGTCGGAAGTTGCAGAGGCCAACGCTCTTGTCGCTCCTGCCTGGGCCCCCGGATTTGAAATTCCTAAAGCCTGATTGTTTCTTAACTTTTAGTGATCATCCGCTTGGATCCGGGCTTTGCCGCCCGCGTTCTGTCCCATCGTTTCATGGGGCAAAATTTGGGAGATCACCTCGCCCTCGGCTTCGGTCCAAAGGCGGGTTCAGAGCCCTCCCGCCAAAAGAAAATTCTTGCGATGTCGAAGGCGCCCTTTTCAGTAAGCGCTCGACAAAATTAGCGATTCACCAATCCTTCCAAAGTTATGCTTAAGCCTCTCCTGACGACTGCCACCCTCTCGCTCTTTACGCTCTCCGGGTTTGCCGGAGAGAACGCGGCGCCCTCATCTCACATGGTCTACAACGATGCCAGTTTCGACGGCGACATCCTGATCAACGAAGTTCGTGTCCCGAAGAATGGCGAGGCGATGTATACCTACTACGAAGCTCTCGGTTGGGGCGGCAAGGCCGGAGGCTACGCAGGGATCCAGGCTCATCCAAAGGCCCACAACTATATTTTCTCAATCTGGGATCACAAGGAACACACCGCCCCGATCAAGGCCGTCTATCATGGACCTGGAACCCTGACGGAAAACTTCGGCGGCGAAGGAACCGGCCTAAAGTCATGGAACTTCGAATTGGGCTGGGACACCGATGTTTGGTACACGCTCGTTTCCCGCTGCTGGCCGGTCGATGATCACACCCTCTACGGATACTGGGTTCGGTCCTCCAAGAGCAACGAATGGACGCACATGGTCACGATGGATGTCGCCACCAAGGGAGCCTATTTCAAAGGCGGAAACGATTCCTTCATCGAGGACTGGCTGGAGACGGGAAAGAAGGCCCGCACCACCCACATTCGCAACGGATGGAAACGCAAACCCACCGGCGAATGGCACGCCTTTGGCAAAGCGCGCTATTCCGTGAATTCGTGGGATTTAGTCGAAGGCAAACGCTCCTTCAACTTTAAGACCAATTGGAATGGCGGAGTCGCCAAGGACAAGACGGGCGAATTCTACTTCATGACCAGTGGCGGAGCCGACACTCAAGCCACCGCGACAAACCCCTCGAGCCATTCGATCAAACGAAGCGAAACCAAACCCGGATACGCTCCGGCAAAAATTCTTTCTGCCAGCGCAAAATCGGCAGAAGGGAACACGGTGAACATCGAGTGGAAACTCGATCCGAAATCGGCGCCTCAATTCAGCATCGAAATTTCCGCCAAGAACAAAGCCGGCACGGTCGTCCTCGAAAAGCTCATCAGTTCTCCCCACACTCGAAGCGTCACTCTGGAACTCCCAAAGGGGATGGCCGCTTCCTCCCTGAGCTTTGAAATTCGTTGCCGCGATATCTTCGACAATGAATCCAAGATGATCAAAGCCAAGTAGGTTTTCCGAATCTCATCCCCCTATTCTTCAGGGCTCATCAACCCGTAACGCATCAGCGGGTAGGGGACCCCGGACACCCTTCGGACCTTCCCATTCAAGCTTAAGAGCGGGTTTACCGGCAGTCGTTTTATAATACAAGCGGTAGGGATGAATCCCTTGATCCAATTTGACAGTCTTACTGATTTCAGCTCCGTCGTAATGATAATCTCCGTCGATCACCAATTTGTTGTGGATCTTGATTTTTCAATTCTGCGATGAACTTTTTGATATTGGCTTTATTCTTTCCCCAATCAGAACACTGGGCCGGTAAAGCGCATTTTCTAGTCACAGCGATAGAGTCATCTGAAAGAAAAGTAATAATGACTCTTTCGCCCCAAAAAAGTAGACTCAAGCTGCTTGAGGCTACTATTGAGTCATCCTCTTTCCCCCTCTCCCGCATCCAGCTTCATGGATCACGACTCAGGGTTCTATCTTACCCTGACTTCGAACCTGCAAATTTCACCGGCTTGTGCTGCTGGTCCTTAAGACTGCCTCCAGCCCCTCCTCGCTGAGAACCCCGGCCCAAACAAACCCCACCCGTCAGCTAATCGAAATCCGATAAATCTGTTGCTAATTTTCGTCCGTATTCTAAATGCGGGGGCACTCTAACGGCGAGGCGCTCACCGCTCCTACCCTCCCCCATGCAATTGAAATACATCTTCTTCGCTCTCACCCTTGTCTCGTGCACGGCCGCTTCATCTCGAGCCCAGAGACCTTCTTCCGCATCCCCGCTGAGCACGGGATATCTCTACAACTTCGAGTCTGACATTGACGATGGCGGAAATGTCTCCAGCCAATTTTTCTACGCCCGCGCGGGCGTTCCTTTGTATCGGGCGGAAGGTCGCGTGATCGCCCTCTCCGCTGGCTACAGCCTCAACTCCTACGATTTCTCGGGCGGAGCAACCCCCTTCAGTTTTGGATCTCTCAGTCCTTGGGATGACATCCACACCGTCCGGTTGGGCTTACCTATCAGGTGGAAATTCGGTGAACGCTGGGATTTCTTCGCCGCCTCGTCGATCCGCTTCGTCGGCGAAAGCGGCTCCGATTTTGGAGACTCACTCCAAGGGGGCGGAATCGCCGCCTTCTCCTACAAATTTAGTGACCGTCTCAGCCTCGGCCCCGGCATTGGCTACATGACCCAGATCGAAGACGACGCCAGCATCTTCCCGGTGATTGTGGTCAATTGGAAACTCACGGAAGCACTCAGCCTTACCACCGGCCCGTCCGTCGGAGCCACCCTAGGAACGGGCCTCGCTCTCAACTGGGACATCTCCGACAAAACCAGATTTTCCCTAGGTGCCCGCTATGAAAAGCTCCGCTTCCGCCTCGACAAAAACAACTCCGCCTCCCCGGGTGGAGTAGGCGAAGATCACGGGATCCCAGTCTTCGTCGGACTTTCATTCCAAGCCGCGAAACACCTGCGTTTTTCACTCGTCGGCGGTGTCGACTTCGGAAACGAACTCCAGCTCGAAGATGGTGGGGGCAACGAGATTCTTGAAAGCGACTACGACCCTTCTTCCTTCGTAGGGGTCAATGCGTCTCTCACCTTCTGAGCCTTTTAAGACGTCTCCTCTACGAAGGAGAGGGCCTCCCCGCCCGCATCGATCCGAAGTTTGGCTCCTTTGCCATATTTGTGCCCACAGGAAAATCGTGAAGGAGATTTTGGGGTAGCGAGAATCGCAGCCGGCCGCCTACTTCCCAAAGCAGTAGAGCGTCTTCTGACTACGAAGGAACACCCGGTTGTTTGCCAGAGCGAGACTGCAACGCTGGTCGCGTACGGTGCGATCGCCAAACTGAACCTGATGCAGGAGGGTAAACTTCTTGGGATCCGCCGCCACAACAAACACCTGTCCGTTGTGATCCTGGAAGTAGATCTTCCCATCGCCAAGGGTTGGCGAGGCCTCGATCTTGGCACGTGTTCCAATCGCGCCGGTCCAAAGCACTTTGCCACTTCTTGGTTCGATACAAGAAATTCGCTTATCCTTGTAATCCCCATTGAGGACATAGAAGTAGCCTTCGTGGTAGAGCGGAGTACAGACATCGGAGGACACCTCGGGATCCTTGCTCTTCCACAACAGCTTGCCGGTCTTCATGTCGACGGCATAGACCGGGTTCTTCTTGGGAGCACAGACCAAGGCAACTCCGCTCCCCGCGACCGGAGAAGGAACAAGTCGCCAGTGGCCAATTTTCTTGGGATTCCACGTCTCCCAACGCCAAAGCTCCTTGCCATTGGCTGGGTCGTGACCGGTAAGAGCATCCCCTCCGGCCACAAGAAGCTGCAGGTCTCCCCCATCATCAGCCGTCCGACTGAGAACCGGAGTGGTAAAGGCCTCGAGCGACTCGGCCACCGCCTCGGCCGGACGATCAACCTTCCAGCGCTGCTCGCCGGTCGCAAAATCAAAGGCGACAAGATAGGACGGGATCTTGGTCGCTCCGGCGGGCCCGCGCGAAACTTCGCCATAGTTGAACGGAACATCACGTTGCAAAATCTGCATGATGAGATTGTCGCCCGAGAGAATGGGACTGGTGGAGAAAGTCCATTGGAACGCGAAGTATTTGCCACCTTTCGGAATGAGATTTTTGCGCCACTCTTCCTTTCCATCCATGGTGTAGACGATCAGGTCCCCGTTGCCGAAGAAGAAGGCGACCCGCTTACCGTCCGTGACCGGCGAAGGCGTTGCGAAGTCGCTGCGGTCATCCAGATGCACCCGTCCCTTTGAGATCACCTTCGACCAGCGGGGCTTGCCGGTGGAAGCATCAAGGCAGATCGCATGCAGTTCCTTCTTCTCGTGATCAGCCGCGGTGACAAAGACATGGTCCCCCCATACGACCGGAGTGGCAGCCGAGCTTCCCGGAAGCTGTGCTTTCCACACCACATTCTCGGTAGGTGAGAACTTGGTGGGCAACTTCATCCCTTCTTCCGCAGTGCCGTTGAAGTGAGGACCGCGTTGATTCGGCCAGTTGGGATTAGCAATCGCGACGAGCGAAAGAGATAAGCTAAGCAGGGTCCAAGATAGTATCTTCATCATTTCTATGCCCAGCATATGCAATCCGGGGAAGAAGACTCAATACGAATTCTGGAATCACCTCGGAATTCCCCGTTCTGACGACACAAAATCGGACCACTCTTCCACCTTTCTCCCCTTAATTAATAAGCAAGGCATACTACAAAGGGAGGTCCCTGCTCTCCCTAAAAAAATGGGTTCACGATTGAATGAGGCGTGAGAGTTTGAAGCAAAAATTAACTCTTCAGGTGTCTGTCAGGGGAGGTCTTTCTGTCGGACCTTGGTTCGCATCCTCCCTCCAGAATTTTCACCCTCCAGAGCCGTGATCTGGGAAGGGTCCCCTAAGTTTGAATCCCCGTCGAGCGGAAGCCTCCAAAACCTGCCCCGAGTCCCAGGCGAATGAAAGCGCACCAGACCCTTTAACTACAGGCGTTCTGAGGATTCTCTCTTCCACTATGCCCGGCATATTTTTCAGGGTATATTTTTCCAAAATTAAACGTTCAACGTTGAGTGCTCAAAGTTCTCTCCTTCCTCCACACCGACCCAAAGGCGACTTCAAGACTCTCCCCCAAAAAGCGAATTCCTAGCAGTAAGAATAAAGGCCGAAGCGCACTGTGCGCTCCGACCTTGGAAAGAATTTATCTGCGCCAGGCTCTAAAAAAGACGGCGGCTGAAGAACAGACTATTGATCGGTGACACGGACTCGATAGAAGAATTTTTCGCTGCCTGCAGCAGCTCCGAGGTCAGTGAACGATTGAATCTCGGATTCCGCCACCAGAAAGTCTTCGATCTCCTGCCATCCGCCAGGCTCTCCGGTGGGGAGCAGTGTTGTGCTACGCTCAACAATATAGGTTCTTCCGACCTTTGCTTGGAAGCTGAAGGTCACGTTGTTGGTTTGTGAATCCACCGAAAGTTCCGTGATGACAAGCCCACTATTCCCTCCAGCCTCGATGTCCAGCTTTGCATAGTCCAGACTGCTCCAGCGTGCGTTGCCAGTGCCCTGGCTCTTAACTTCGACATAGTGGTCGAACCCAGGTCCGAGCTCGGCCACGCCGCCCAAATCATCAAGAGCAAATTCCCAACTTTGCGCGGCATCTAGATCGTCTTCGGAGTGAGGTTGCATTTCTCCGATTTGTTGTCCATCGACGAAGAAGGTCAGGTCGTATCCAGAGGTTTCTGCAGCGCCGTCATCATCGAGGTTGTAGAAATCGATGCTGAAAATGAAGTTGTCGTTACGACCAACAGACTCCGGCAAATTAAAGTGCCATCGCATATTGGGGTCACCGCCGGTCAATGCCCTATCGTAGTAGCGCTCATTGGCTGCCACAATACCGACGGGATCGTAATCACCTCCATCGACAACAGTGTTGTAAACACCTGCAAAATAGAAATCATCATCGGTATCACGGGTAGCACCAGCTCCACCAGTATTGGCAGGGTTTCCTGGCAAGAAATCCTCCCCGGATTCTTGGACCGCCGAGACGAAAAAATCGATTCCATTAAAGAAAGCAGGATCGGTGAGGGCGGCGTCCTGCGTGCTATCGTCAGTTCCGATGAACCACAAAGTCCCCTCATCGCTGAAAGGCACTAAAATCCGGGCACTAAGGAATACGACCTTAGAGTCATCCGAGGTGTCATTGGAAGTCACCGTTAAGGTGGAGGAAAGGCTTTCCTCGATCGCGCCAGGAGTAACGATAACCTCGATTTGCGATTCAGCTCCAGGTGCCACGGTGATAGGCAGAGCTGGCGCAACAATAGAGAAGGAGGCGGGATTGACACCTCCGAGCGTAAGCTCAGTGATGACTAGATTCTGTGTTAGCCCAGAATTTGTAAAAACGATGGTTTCGGTGGACGCTTCGCCTCCCAATGGAATGTCACCAAAGTTGACTGCTGTCGCTAAGGAGATGTTCGGGTCATCTTCAACGATGGGGTCAGATGAGACTTCCAGCTGAACATAGTCAAGACTGGTCCAGCGGGCGCTGCCCGTCGGAGTGCTCCTTACTTCAACGTAGTGATCAAATCCCGGACCAACCTGCTCGACGCCACCCAAGTCATCCAAGTCAATGTTCCAGCTTTGTGCTGACGGGATATCAACATCCAAATGGGGTTGCATTTCCCCGATCTGTTTCCCATCTACCCAGAAAGTGAGCTCGTAGCTTGAGACGTCTGCGGCGTTTGATTCGCTCAAATTATGAAAGTCAATCGTGAAGGTGAAGTGGTCATCAATTGTCACGGTATCGGGAAGATTAAAATGCCAACGCATATTTGGGTCGCCGCCGGTTAAAGCGCGATCATAGTAGGATTCATTTTCCGAAACGACACCGACTGGAACATAGCCACCATCGCCAGCCGCAGTCGTATAAACTCCCGCAAAATAGAAATCATCATCAACATCACGATCACCACCATTTGCGCCGCCAGTATTCGCCGGGCTGCCGGGTAGATCTTGGAGACCGTTTTCCTGAACTCCTGAGACATTGAAGTCTACGCCATTCAGCGTGGCAAGATCGTTCAATCCGCTTGTAGGATCACCATTACCGTCTTGGGTTTCATCATCTATTCCAATATTCCAGAGAACTGCAGCATTGGCCGGGATCGCCAATAGACCTATAAATGCAACGTGCTTTATATTCATACAGCAACCATTCTACTCAAAAATTCACCGGGATTCAATGAGAAAGTAAAGAGGTTGCGTTTTCTAAAATTGAGCGTTGTGGCGAAAATCTAAATTTGCTTTCTTAATCATGATGAAATTGGGTGTTTCAATCATTGCCTCCACGATCATCGTGAGCGGGTTGACCTTTTTCTTTTTAAGAGAAAGGAACCGCGAGGATCTCTCGGGTGATCAGATCTCCGGGCGAATTCCTGGGCTTGTGGCGAGTGAAGAACTTATCCTGGAACTCACGAAGGAGCTCAAAGGAATTACCCGGGATCTCAAGAACTTCAGCGAACCAACTCCAGATTCACTGAAAGAATTAGCTTCCGTGTGGACCGACGGAGTGAATTTTTTTGATAGCGCCTCTCTGAAGATTGTGAAGGGAGAGTTTCTGTCTGAGAATCAGGACGATTATGTGGCTGAAGTCGCATTTCATGCAGTGGTTCGGACTCAGAGCAAAAAATGGAAGGAGAGCTCCTCTTCTTATCGGGTCCAATGGTCCAGAAAAGAGGGGCGATATGAAATGAGCGATTGGACCTTGATCCAGGAGGTCGATAAGCCGGAAATATCTCGGAAATATTTTCGCGATCGTTTGGTCGAGGCTTTGCCTGATCTCCCGACACGTCGACTGCTCACTCAATCCGAACATCGAAGGGCCTTGAATTACCATTACAGTACCAATAAAAAAATGGCCCCCACGCAAGACTTTGAACCCATTGCGATGGGCTTTAAGCCTGCGGTCTCAGTGGTCGACGTTGATAACGACGGGTGGGACGATGTTTATATCATGGTCCGTCTGGGAAAAAATTTGTTCCTGCACAATCAAGGTGACGGGACTTTTGTGGAAAAGGCTTCTGCGCTTGAGCTTTCGTTGCCGGGCAATTCCACCTGCGGAATATTTGCGGATTTTGACAATGATGGGGATCCAGATCTCATGCTCGGAAGAAGTATTGAGCGAATGACTTATCTCGAGAATGTCGAAGGTGGGTTTCGGGTCGTCGAACAAAAAAAGACGGACCTTCCTTTTTTAGCGACTTCTCTCGCTGCGGCAGATTATGACGGAGACGGTCTCCTTGATCTTTATGTCACGACCTATCGTCGGGGGAATCTGACCGGGAGCATTCCTGGGTTTGGGGGAGAGGAAGGGACAGATTGGTGTTCAAAATACCTGACGGCTGAAGAGGCACGGGTCTTCCGCAAAAAGTATCGGGAATCTCGTCAAGAATCTCATGGGGGGTACCTGAATCAAACGGGTCCTCCTAATTGGCTTCTTAAGAATATGGGGAATGGTCAGTTCGAAAGAGTTCATTCTGACTCCTCAATCAGTAGCTGGAAAAATTCCCTACAAGCGACATGGGGGGATTTTGATGAGGATGGAGATCCCGATCTTGCGGTGGCAAACGACTGGGCGGTAGACCACCTTTTTCGCAATGATGGAAAGGAGGGGTTCGTCGATATTGCTTCTCAAACTGGCTTGGACCGGATGGGTTTTGGGATGGGAGCGTGTTGGGGGGACTACGATGGGGACGGTAGAGATGATCTTTTTGTTACCAATATGTTTAGCAAAGCAGGGCAACGGGTTTTAGGCGATTTCGCAGAGGTTGATCCCCGTTTTGTCGAGGCGGCGTCCGGTAATTTTCTCTACCGCCAGAATGGCGGGAAGTTCGAACAGCTTGCCGGATATGGAGGGTCGATGATCCCTGTTGCCAGATCTGGTTGGTCCTGGGGTGGCCAATTTGTTGATATCGATAACGACCGGGATCTTGATATTCACGTCTTGAGTGGTTATTTTACCGCCCCTCGTTCTTTCGAATCGGATATTGATTTGTGAAGTAATCTCTGGCGCACGGTCGTGCGACAGGATGAAAATATCGGAGGCAAACTCCGTGAATCCGAAGCTTGGGATCGCGACCCTCAAACAGGGAGAGTCGATGACTTACTGGACGCCCGTGTCGAAGCTGGTGATGAGATGGTTGACGGTAAACTTCGGGTCCACTCTCTGAGTGGTCACGAACGAAACAAGCTTTACTTAAATGACGGGACTGGTTCGAACTTTTCAGACCAGTCCGGCCTTTCTGGCTTGGACGATGAATCTGATGGACGGGCATTTGCCGTCTTCGATTATGACCGGGACGGGTGGAGTGACATCGTTTCGGTAAATGCGATGAACCCGCTGACACGGCTGTTTCACAATGAAATGAGTGATGAAGATCGGAGCGGTAACTTTATCGCCCTTTCTTTCAGGGGAGGTAATCGCACTGCCACCGCATCAGATTGGAGTAATCGTGATGGATACGGTACTCGCATTGAAATTAGGAAAGGAGAAGAGATGATCGAGAGAGAGCACCGCTGCGGCCAGGGCTACGGTTCTCAAAATAGCGCTGTGATGATCGTGGGATTAGGCGATTGGGAAGAGATTGATGAGCTGATCGTAAGGTGGCCGTCTGGAAGAAAATCAACGGTTACCAAGGTGAAGCATGGAGAGTGGTTGACCGTCGACGAGCGGGGTGGCGAGGAACGGAAACCCTACCGCCGGGACGTGGAATCAAAACAGAATTCTTTGCTGGGAAAAGCGACCTTCCCGCTCGGGTATCAATCAAAAGCTCGCTTGACGGTTTGGAAGGGAATGGCCACGTGGTGCCCAGCTTGCGCTCGTTACCGTCCTCATTTCGAGCAGCTCAAAGCGATGACGCAGGGGCTTGGCGTGGAATTCCGTGGCTTTCCTCTCGATGAAAAAGAAGGCCGCGAAGCACTAGTCGCTTATCAGAATAAGCACGATCTCCCGTATACTTTACAGACGGACCTCTCGAGGTTGGACCGTAAAAAAGCAGAAGTGTTTCTTCAGCGTTGGATCGGAGTCGCTGAGCTGCCGTATCCCACATCTGTCGTAACGAACCAGCGAGGAGAGATTCTTTGGGCAGGTGCGGGGGCGCCGACGGTGTCAGAGCTCCGTCGTTTTCTTGCCGCCGAGTGATGGGCATATAACCCGAATGGCACTTCCTTAAGGTATTATTCCGTGGGAAAATCTGTTAGGAAACTCGGTTGAATTGTTTGATCTTGTGGGAGCAAACTACAAACGTTCCTGACCGGATTTCCCACCGCTCTTATGGGCTCAGCCAAGCAGAGTTTACGAGTGGTTTTTCAGCAAAAACAGGACTAAGGTGGCAGACACCTTAGTGAACTGGACTTCGTCCTTCTTGCTGTCTAAATCTGCTGCGTGTCCGAATTGAGGCCGCCGCCCGCCTGCTCGCCAGCACTGAAAAAACGGTGACAGAAATCGCCCTCGTCTGCGGCTTTCATGATCGCTCACCTCAGTAAAAGCTTCAAGAAGCTGATGCAAATATCACCCGCTCACTATTGTGCAGCCAACCGACTCCAGCAGAAATCTTGATGACTCTTCAAATCATCGGAAATGTTTAATTTTTCTTTGGTTAAACAGAAGGTTCTTGACTGGGGGCGCTTCATTTAATTAGTAGGTGGTTACTCTAATCAAACTCTAATCAAACTCTAATCATGTCAAAGCATCTATTCTGTAACCTACCTGTGGCCCCATTTTTGGCGGTTGCGATGGTCTCCTCTGCCGGAGCCGTCGACCTACTTGATGAAGATTTTTCCGCCAATGACGGTGGATTTGTTCAAGAAGCAACTGGAAACACGCCGATTCCATCCATCTACAATTCCGGAAGCGGAACCTGGTCGATGGAAGGTGATGATAGCGGTCCGGCCACCAATACTATTACCAGTCCTTCAATTGCAGTTCCTACGACTCACGAGATTCAGGTGAGCTTTGATCATCGATACAGTATTGAGGGAGGCAATTGGGATGGAGGCGGTCTGCAAATTTCGATTGATGGAGGCGCATTTACGAATGTTCCGTCCTCAGCCTTCAAGCAAAATGGGTATACCAACCCGCTCCCTTTGATCGGTAATCATGTTTTGATTGGTCTTGATGGGTTTAGTATGGATTCCGCTGGATATGGAGACGGAACTTTTATCACGAGTATCGCAAAAGTAGGCGTTGTAGACGCTGGATCCAGCATTCAGGTCCGTTTTGTGGGTGCCTTCGACGAAGGAGCAAAGGGACCGGGTAATCCAAACTGGGAGATTGATTCGGTCAAAGTGGAGACTCTTACTGATGCCGACAATGACGGGATGCCGGACGCTTACGAAGATGCCAATTCTCTCGATAAGAATGTCGACGATTCGGCAGGTGATCTGGATTCAGACAATTCGACGAACCTGGAAGAATATATCCGAAGAACCGATCCCAATAACGATGACACCGACGATGATGGCATTTTGGACGGGAATGAAGATGGAGGGGGCACCTTTGTCAGTGCGACCGAAACAGGAACCGACCCTCTTGTGGCCGACACCGATGAAGATGGACTCGAAGATGGACTCGAAGATGGTGGCGGAACTTTCGTGAGCGCCACCCAGACAGGCACCGATCCAAACAAAGCCGACACTGACGGGGACAAGCAAAAAGATGGATTTGAAGTCAATAATTCGACCGACCCCAATGACCCGAATAGCAAGTCCGCGGTGGCGACGGTTACCCTCATCGATG
>ENA-OSJC01003003-OSJC01003003.1-marine-metagenome-genome-assembly--contig:-NODE-3003-length-12358-cov-24.799772_pt1 | contig 12358 bp, 9 predicted proteins | sample MGYA00237885_ERZ534234 | MGnify/ENA primary metagenome ERZ534234 (study PRJEB26413, sample SAMN06343907) | marine metagenome | isolation source: coastal waters | place: Atlantic Ocean: West Antarctic... | reverse complement strand
GTGATCGACTCTAGCGTAACGGCCAGTGCCAACTCACCAGGGTGTAGAAAAAAGCTCTCACCTTCCTCAACAACAATCTCTTCACTCATAATGGCTTCGAGAGTACTGTTTATTTCTTCACGGCTGGCGCTTACGTCTACAAACGCACGGGCATGGTCCTTGAACACACGAAAGCTATTGCCTAACCTCAGGTCTACACTGACCCCCGTAATAACGCTATCGTCAGGCCGTGGTTCAATTCCAATTTTGCCACTGTTTAAAGCGGCAATAATATCTTTATCACTTAAACGCATGAGATTTAATCTTCATCTATACTAATACTAGGCATGGATTGGCTAGTCGCATCAAGCTTTGACACTAATGCATGGGCTAACTTTACATAGGTATGGGCCGCTGCTGATTGCGGCTCAGCTACCACCGTGGGTGTTCCGCCATCAACAAGCACACGAATAGCCATGCTCAATGGTAAACTGGCAAGCAAGTCAGTGCTATACTCTTGGGCTAGCGCATCACCGCCGCCAGCACCGAAAATTGCCTCTTCATGATTGCATTGGCTACACACATGAGTGCTCATATTTTCCACAATACCTAACACGGGCACTTTCACTTTATTAAACATTTCTATACCCTTGCGGGCATCAAGCAATGCTAGGTCCTGTGGGGTGGTGACAATCACTGCACCAGACACTTGCGCCTTTTGACACAAGGTTAATTGTATATCACCAGTGCCAGGAGGCATGTCAACAAACAAGTAATCCAACTCCCCCCAATTTGTTTGTAATAGCATCTGCTGCAATGCACCTGCTGCCATTGGGCCACGCCAAACCATAGGTGAGTTGGCATCTACTAAAAAAGCCATAGACATTACACTTACGCCATGGGCTTGAATAGGTACAAACCACTTTTCTTCCATCGTTTCTGGGTGACTGCCTTCAGCAATTCCCAGCATTAAACCTTGGCTTGGGCCATAAATGTCAGCATCTAAGACACCAACTTTAAAACCTGCTTTAGCCATGGCTAACGCCACGTTAACTGTAGTGGTTGATTTGCCTACACCACCCTTGCCAGACGCTATAGCAACGATGTGTTTGATTTTTTGAAGGCCTTCTGGTCGTGTGTCGCTCATTAGATATATCCTATGAATTACGTTTATGCAGCACCACACCGCATTCGGTATGGTGGGTATATGGAAACTGGTCAAATAGAGCCAAGCGTTTTAGCACGTGGGTTTGCTTGAGTTCTTGTAAGTTTTCTAGCAAGGTGTCTGGGTTGCAAGAAATGTAAACCACTTGATCAAATTGCTGCACTAGTGCTAAAGTTTCTTGGTCTAACCCTGCTCTGGGCGGATCAACTAAAATAGTGCCAAAATTAAAACTACTTAAATCTACATCTGCTAAGCGCCTAAAGGCGCGTACACCCGCCAAGGCTTGAGTCATTTCTTCGCTGGACAGACGCACAATAGTGACATTATCAATGCCATTTTCGATCAAATTAACATGGGCTGAGTTAACTGACGATTTAGCAATTTCGGTAGCCATTACTTTGCGAAACTGTGCAGCTAACGGCACAGTGAAGTTGCCATTACCACAGTACAGCTCCAACAAATCTGGTTTGTCCATGGGGCCAAAACGCTCTACATTCTCACAAGCCCAAGAGATCATTTGCTCATTAACACCCGCATTAGGTTGAGTAAATGCATTCTCTATCTGCTGATAATGATACTTTCGCCCTCGCACTTCGAGAGTTTCCATAATGTAGCCAATACCCAACACATGCTTTTGTTTACGCGCTCGACCAATAATATTAATACCCAGTTCAATACGCAGGGCTTCAGCAAGCACTAACCAATCGTCTTCTAGTTGCTTATGGTACAAAAGGCTAACAAGAACTTCACCACGTTGACTACTTAAAAAGTCTATTTGGAATAACTTTTTACTCAACACAGGCGACGTTTTAATGCCTACCAGTAAGGGTATCATTAGGTCATTTATTCGCTCACTGGCTTGAGGAAAGGACTCTATACGAATGGGCTGATATTTATTACCTGGTGGAAACATAGCATAAAATAAGTCATCTCCCTCATGCCACATACGAAACTCTGCTCGCATGCGGTAATTTTCTGGCTTAGATGAGAATACGTCTAACTCAAGGCCTGAGGAAAAACTGCCTAACTCGTCAAAGCGACTTCTAATCTGTTCGCTTTTAGCGTCTAGTAGCGTTTGGTATTGTTGCGGTTCTATAGGCTCAAGTGCCACAAACCTGCTCCTTAAACTGGGATCTGTAATTAGTGTGAATTATAGCAGGGCAAACGGGCATAAACATATAATCCTGCACTCTTAGAGGAGAAACTATAGGCGTACAGTCCAATGTTTTGTACAATGGTGTCTGAATCATCAAATCCACCAGTTTGCGCTCCATTTAGCGCCCTTAAGACACTCGAATCTAACCCATGACTACTACTCGCGAAATACTTGTAACCAGCGCACTACCTTATGCCAACGGATCTATTCATCTTGGCCATATGCTGGAGTACATTCAAACTGATATCTGGGTGAGATTCCAGCGTCACACTGGCAATACCTGCCACTATGTGTGTGCAGACGATGCACATGGCACAGCAATTATGTTGCGTGCCGAACAAGAAGGCATTACACCCGAGCAATTAATTGCCAAGGTACAAGCAGAGCACGAGCAAGATTTTAGTAATTTTAATGTTTCTTTTGACAACTTTTATTCAACTCACTCCCCTGAAAACCGTGAATTTTCAGAATACATTTATAGAGCCTGCGAGGCCAAGGGCCATATTGCCTCGCGAACTATTACGCAAGCTTTCGACCCAGAAAAACAATTATTTTTGGCTGACCGATTTATCAAAGGTACCTGTCCGAAATGCAACACAGAAGATCAGTATGGCGATAACTGTGAGTCTTGCGGGGCGACCTACTCTCCGTCTGATTTAATTAAGCCTAAATCAGCCATTTCTGGAGCAACACCTATTCAAAAGGACTCCACTCACTTATTTTTTAAACTTCCAGACTTTGAGGAATTGCTGAAGGAATGGACCCGAAGTGGTAGTTTACAGAGTGAAATCGCTAATAAACTAGCTGAGTGGCTAGATTCTGGCCTACAGGAATGGGACATAAGCAGAGATGCACCCTATTTTGGTTTTGAAATACCAGGCCAAAAAAACAAGTTTTTTTATGTATGGCTAGACGCACCAATTGGCTATATGGCTAGTTTCAAAAACTTATGCGATCGCACAGAAAAACTGGACTTTGACCATTATTGGAATAAAAACTCAAATACTGAGCTGTACCATTTTATTGGTAAAGACATCATAAACTTCCACGGTCTTTTTTGGCCTGCTATGTTGCATGCTGCCGAATTCCGCACACCTACAGCTGTTTACGCACATGGTTTTTTAACGGTGAATGGTCAAAAAATGTCTAAATCTCGTGGCACTTTTATTAAGGCTGGTACTTACTTACACCACCTTAACCCAGAATATTTGCGTTACTATTTTGCTGCCAAACTCAATAATAAGGTTGATGATATCGACTTGAATCTAGAAGATTTCGTACAGCGAGTTAATTCAGACTTAGTGGGTAAGGTAGTGAATATTGCCAGCCGCAGTGCGGGTTTCATTAGTAAGAAATTTAATGGTCAACTTAGTAGTGCTGTTAGTGAACCAGAATTGCTTAAAGCATTTTCTAATGAACAACATGCAATAGCAGACTATTACGAAAACCGTGAATTTGGCAAAGCCATAAAATCTATAATGGCATTAGCCGATCAAGCCAACCAATACATTGCTGATAAAGAACCGTGGGTGTTGGCAAAGCAAGAGGGTTCTGAACAACAGGTACAAGATATTTGTTCAACGGGCCTCAACATGTTCCGTATGTTAATGATTTATTTAAAGCCTATCTTACCCATTATGACGCAAGATGCTGCTAGCTTTCTTAATGATAATCTTGCTTGGTCAGGACTAAATACGCCCCTTGTAGGCCATAACATTGAGAAATTCAAACCACTAATGACCCGCATTGAGGGTATCCAAATAGAAGCAATGTTAGAAGATTCTAAGGTAGAAGTAGCTAAAGAGTTGGCACTCAAAGAAAAACAAGGCTAAGTGCCTGACTAACTTTTCATGGAGATACAAAAAGGCCACCCTAGGGTGGCCTTTTTTATGGCATTAGCTCTAGAGCTTAGCTCCAGCCAGTCACTTCTTTTAGTGCTTTACCGATATCAGCAAGAGAACGGACAGTTTTAACACCAGCATCCTCTAAGGCAGCAAATTTTTCATCTGCCGTACCTTTACCACCAGAAATAATGGCTCCAGCATGGCCCATACGCTTACCAGCAGGTGCAGTAACGCCAGCAATGTAAGACACAACAGGCTTAGTAACATTAGCTTTAATGTAAGCCGCCGCTTCTTCTTCTGCAGTACCGCCAATTTCACCAATCATAACAATGGCTTCAGTCGCTGGGTCTTGTTCAAATAGCTCAAGCACGTCAATAAAGTTAGTACCTGGAATTGGATCACCACCAATACCTACACATGTAGACTGTCCATAACCAGCGTCTGTGGTTTGCTTAACAGCTTCATAAGTTAAGGTGCCTGAACGAGACACTATGCCAACCTTGCCTGGCAAATGAATATGGCCAGGCATAATACCGATTTTACATTCACCAGGAGTAATTACACCTGGGCAATTGGGGCCTACTAAACGTACCCCAAGTTGGTCACAAATTACCTTACATTCCAACATATCTAACGTTGGAATACCTTCAGTGATGGCAACAATAAACTTGATACCTGCATTAGCAGCTTCAAGTATTGAGTCCTTACAAAAAGCAGCAGGCACATAAATAACAGAAGCCTCAGCACCCGTGGCTATAACCGCTTCATTGACCGTGTTAAATACAGGCAGGCCCAGGTGAGTGGCACCTCCTTTTCCTGGTGTTACGCCGCCCACCATTTTAGTGCCGTATTCAATGGCTTGTTCAGAGTGGAAAGTACCCTGACTACCGGTAAAACCTTGGCAAATAACCTTAGTGTCTTTGTTAATTAAGATACTCATGCTTCACCTCCAGCTGCAGCAACTACTTGTTGAGCTGCACCACTTAGGCTCGTAGCAGCAATAATATCAAGGCCACTTTCTGCCAGCTTTTGACTACCTAATTCAGCATTATTACCTTCCAAACGAACAACTACAGGCACGTTTACACCAACTTCTTTCACGGCACCTATAATGCCCTCAGCAATCAAATCACAACGCACAATCCCACCAAAAATATTTACCAATACAGCCTTAACACGATCGTCAGACAAGATGATCTTAAACGCTTCGGTCACACGCTCTTTAGTTGCACCGCCCCCTACGTCCAAAAAGTTAGCTGGGAAACCACCGTGCAAAGCAACAATGTCCATGGTTCCCATGGCTAAACCTGCACCATTAACTAAACAACCTATAGTGCCATCTAAAGCAACATAATTTAAGTCCCAAGAAGCGGCATGAGCTTCACGCTCATCGTCTTGACTTGGATCATGCATAGCTTGAATGTCTTTGTGACGGTAAACCGCGTTGCTGTCAATCACAACCTTAGCGTCTAAACAGTGCAGATCACCTTGCTCAGTCACTACCAACGGATTAATTTCTAATAAGGCTAGGTCTTTATCTTGGAACAACTGCGCCAAACCAATGAATATTTTAGTAAACTGACCAACTTGCTTACCCTTAAGGCCTAACTTAAACGCCAGCTCACGCCCTTGGTATGGTTGAGCTCCAGTTAACGGGTCAATCTCTGCCTTCAAAATCTTTTCAGGAGTCTCTTCAGCCACCTGTTCAATTTCTACGCCGCCCTCGGTGGACGCCATAAATACAATACGCTGACTACTGCGATCTACCACAGCGCCAAGATAAAGTTCTTGTGCAATATCAGTACACGGCTCAATATAAACCTTCGAAACAGGCTGGCCATCAGCATCTGTCTGATAGGTAACCATTCGGTTACCTAACCACTTGTTAGCGAAATCTGCAGCTTCCTGTTTAGACGAAATTAATTGTACGCCGCCCGCTTTACCCCTGCCACCCGCGTGAACTTGGGCTTTAATTACCCAGCGATCACCTGGAACTTGGTCCAGTGCCGCCATGGCTTCTTCTGCAGTATCTACGGCGATACCGCTAGATACGGGCAAGCCGTACTGGGCAAACAACAGTTTGCCTTGATATTCATGAAGATTCATTATGTTGCCTGTTTACTTAAATTTAAATTTAACCTAACTACTTATTTTCTCTTTTTCCTGTTGGCCATATGAATAGCATGACCATCTACGGCTAGGGCGGCTTCGTGAACTGCTTCGCTCAATGAAGGGTGAGCAAACACTGTAAGCGCAAGATCCTCAGCACTGGAACCAAATTCCATCGCAATGACGGCCTGAGCAATAAGTTCAGACGCGTTACCACCAACAATATGGCAACCTAAAATACGGTCTGTTTGCGCATCAGCAATCAACTTCACAAAACCTTGAGTGTCGTTTGCGGCCATGGCGCGGCCGGAAGCTGCAAATGGAAACTTACCAACCTTAATTTCGACACCTTCAGACTTTAGTTCCTGCTCTGTTTTACCAACCCAAGCCATTTCTGGATGGGTATAAATCACCCAAGGAATACAGTCGTAATTAATCAAAGCTTTATTGCCAGCAATGATATCTGCAACCATCATGCCTTCTTCAGAAGCCTTGTGAGCTAACATAGGGCCACGAACAACGTCGCCAATAGCATATACCCCAGGAGCATCTGTTTTACAGCGTGAGTTAACATGAACATATCCTCGTTCATCAAGCCCTACGCCAGAATCTGCTGCCAACAGGCCTTCAGTGTACGGTTTACGACCTACAGCAACAATCAACTTGTCGAATGTCAGTGTTTGGGAGTCGCCATCGGCCTTTTTAACGGCGACTTTAACTTCATTATTGACAACTTCGGTCCCAGTAACTAGTGCACCAAGGCGAATATCCATGCCTTGCTTCTTTAAACACTTAGCCGCTTCCTTGGATAAATCCTTATCAGCCGACCCTAAAAACGTGTCCATCGCTTCTAATACAACAACGTCACTACCCAAGCGTTGCCATACTGTACCCATCTCTAAGCCGATGACTCCAGCCCCAATGATACCTAAACGTTTTGGTACTTCACGAATATTTAGTGCGCCCACGTTATCAATAATAATATCGTCAGTTAACTGTGCTGGCGGAATAGTTACCGCTACAGAACCAGCAGCCAATATCACACTACCCGCTTTAACTTGACTGACACTGCCATCAACAGCAGTCACTTTTACCATACAGTCTTTTTGTAGCTGGCCCATGCCATGGATTAAGGTCACCCCGTTAGCTTTAAATAACCCAGCCACGCCCATAGTAAGGTTGCTAACAATGGCATTTTTACGCGCCAACATGGCAGCCACGTCCATGGTCACTTCACCTGTATTGATACCATGAACTTCAAATTCGTGTTTGGCATCATGGAATTTATGAGTCGAGTCCAGCAACGCCTTTGATGGAATACAACCTACATTTAAGCAGGTTCCGCCTAACACTGGGGCACCTTTGTCACTAGTCCATTTTTCTACACAGGCTGTCTTTAACCCCAGTTGCGCAGCACGGATTGCGGCGACATAGCCACCAGGACCGCCACCAATAACGACCAAATCAAATTCTTGGGACATAATATTTTCTCAGATTTTCAGCCCGCGTTGGATCACAACGCAGACTTAGGTTAACACGCGGGCTTATATCTCAAGCAATATCCGCGCTGGATCTTGCAGCAATTCCTTAATGGTAACTAAGAACTGTACTGCTTCCTTGCCATCAATCATTCGGTGGTCATAAGACAAGGCTAAATACATCATTGGTCGAATGACCACTTGACCATTCTCTGCTACCGGGCGATCTTGAATTTTGTGCATGCCTAAAATGGCAGTTTGTGGCGGGTTTAAAATTGGCGTAGATAGCAAAGATCCAAAAATACCACCGTTTGTTATGGTGAAGGTTCCACCCTGCATTTCTGCTAAAGTAAGCTTGCCATCTTTGGCTTGTTTGGCTAACTGCACTATACCCTTCTCAATATCAGCCAAGGTCATCGCTTCTACGTCACGTAACACAGGTACCACCAGACCTCGTTCTGTTGACACGGCAACACTAACGTCTTGATACGCGTGGTATACCATATCGTTGCCGTCTAACGAAGCATTCACTGCTGGATAACGTTTGAGAGCCTCTGCTGAGGCCTTAACAAAGAACGACATAAACCCTAAACGAGTACCGTTGTGTGCTTTTTCAAACTGCGCTTTATACTGACTACGCAGCGCCATAATAGGCGACATATCAACTTCGTTGTAGGTGGTTAACATTGCTGCTTCGTTTTGCGCAGACACCAAGCGCTTAGCGATAGTTGAGCGCAAGCGAGTCATTGGCACGCGCCTAGACGTACGGTGTTGAGGGCCAGAAGACGGGGCCACTGTTTCATTAACAACAGGCGCTGGCGCTGTTGGAGTTGCACCTGGCACAGGAACAGGAACAGGAACAGGAACAGGAACAGGAACAGAGATTACAGTCTCTGGATTCTTCAAGTAATTAATTACGTCTTCTTTTAACAAACGCCCACCTTTACCTGTACCTGTGACCTTAGTTGCGTCCAGATTATTTTCATGGAGCAATTTGCGTACAGCAGGGCCACTCACATCAAGCTGATCTGCATCAGCTGAGGGTGCGTCTTGTGCTTCGGGTAATTTTGCTCCCGCACCTGCAGTAAACCTAGCAATCACTTCATTGCTCATCACTGTGCTGCCTTCAGCAGACATAATTTCGGACAAGCTACCATCAGCAGGTGCAACGACTTCCATTACTACTTTATCGGTCTCAATATCAACGATCAAGTCATCTCGCTTGCAGGCCTCCCCTGGCTGCTTATGCCAGGTAGCAATAGTGCCGTCTGCCACAGACTCAGGAAAAGAGGGGGCTTTAATTTCAATAGACATGGTTTATCTCTTTACTCTAATGATTGGTAGGGTTTGCTCAATGAACCCGTTCATGATTCTAATCCCAGTGCTTGGGCAACTAAGTAACGCTGTTCTTCCAGATGCACAGACATATAACCACATGCCGGTGCTGCCGAGGCAGGCCTTGAAGCTACGATCAATTCTAATTTAGGATGGCCTATCTGTATAACTTTACGCATGTGATGCTGGCTGCAGTACCAAGCACCCTGATTTAGGGGCTCTTCTTGACACCAAACCACAAGATCTAAATTAGGGTACTGGGCTAGTACATTACCTAAATGCTGTTCAGGAAATGGGTACAACTGCTCAACGCGAACAATCGCCACATGATCTAATTTGCCTAGACGGCGCTGCTCAAGCAAATCATAGTAAACCTTGCCACTAGTTAGCACCACACGCTTCACCGCAGCTTTATTAAGGCCATCTACGTCATCAATAACATTTTGAAACTCACCCTTGGCCAGGTCATCTAAGTTAGAGATCGCCATTTTATGGCGTAACAAGCTTTTAGGGGACATCACCACTAATGGCTTGCGCATAGGCCTGATGACCTGACGGCGAATCAAGTGAAATATTTGCGCAGGTGTAGTAGGCACACACACTTGAATATTATGCTCGGCACACAACTGTAAAAAGCGCTCTAAGCGAGCCGAAGAGTGTTCTGGACCTTGGCCTTCATAACCATGGGGTAGCAACATGGTTAAACCGCACATCCTACCCCACTTATGCTCACCACTGGTTATAAATTGGTCAATAACCACTTGAGCACCGTTGGCAAAGTCACCGAACTGCGCTTCCCATACCACCAACCCCTCAGGTGCAGTAGATGCATAGCCATACTCAAACGCTAAAACAGCTTCCTCCGATAACAAGGAATCAAAAATAGTAAATTCTGGTTGATGTGGTGATAGATTACGTAGAGGAACATAAGCACCACTGCCCTTTTGGTCATGCAGTACAGCATGACGATGGGAAAAAGTACCACGGCCAACATCCTGCCCAGTTAGACGAATAGGGTACCCTTCTTCTAACAGCGAGGCATAGGCCATAACTTCGGCAAAACCCCAGTTAATTTCTGCCGCGCCCGACGCCATTTTCAATCGGTCATCAAGAATCTTCTTCACCTGACGCTGCACTACAAAACCCTGAGGCACCTGATCTAGCCGCTGACCCAGATCCTTTAACATATCAGAAGACACTCGTGTGTCACCCAATGCTGTCCATTCATGGTCTAGGTAAGGCTTCCAATCTACAAAGGAGCTTGTGTCTGGGGTTGTAACCAAAGCATTGGCAACATGTTCACCATTATCAAGCGCATTACGATAATCATTTTGGCAAGCAATAATGTCTGCGGCTGAAAGAACACCTTCTTTAAGTAATTGTTGACCGTACAGAGTAGCCACTGTTTTTTTGGCTTTGATCGCGTTGTACATCAATGGCTGTGTGCCCGATGGCTCATCTGCTTCATTGTGACCACGGCGACGATAGCAGACGAGATCAATAACGACATCGCGTTTAAATTCATTACGGTAATCTAACGCCAGTTCTGACACAAACGCTACAGCATCAGGGTCATCACCATTAACATGGAAAATGGGTGCGTCAATAAATTTTGCTACATCCGTGCAGTAAGGGGTACTGCGAGCATCTTCTTTCTTACTTGTGGTAAATCCCACTTGGTTATTAATTACGATATGCACCGTACCTCCCGTTTTAAAGGCACGGGTTTGGGACATTTGTAACGTTTCCATGACAACACCTTGGCCTGCAAAAGCGGCGTCACCATGTAAACAAATAGGTAATACAGTATCACCTTCAGTGTCATTTCGGCGATCTTGACGAGCTCGTACCGAACCTTCTACCACTGGGTTAGCAATTTCTAAATGCGAGGGGTTGAACGCTAACGCCATGTGCACCTCTCCACCAGGAGTGTTCACATTGGTTGAAAAGCCTTGGTGGTACTTAACATCACCTGAGGTGTTTAAAGGTCGTTTACCTTCAAACTCTTCGAATAAATCAACAGGATTTTTGCCAAAAATATTAATCAGCACGTTTAAGCGGCCACGGTGAGCCATACCAATAACAATTTCTTTAGCCTTATTACTGCCTGAGCGCTGGATAATGTTATCCAGCATTGGGATAAGCGTTTCGCCACCTTCAAGGCCAAAGCGTTTGGCACCAGAAAAACGAGACGCAAGGTATTTCTCTAGGCCTTCGGCAGCCATTAAACGCTCAAAGATATGACGACGTTTCTCAGGTGTATGGCTTGGGTGACTGCGCACCGACTCTACCCGCTGCCTAATCCACAGCTTTTCATCAGTATTTACAATGTGGCTATATTCACAACCCACGGTTGAACAGTATGTTTCTTCAAGCCCAGCAATAATTTCTGACAAAGGCATTTCATCTTTGCCCAAGTAGGATGCGCCCACTTGGAAGACGGTGTCTAAGTCTGCTGCAGAAAGCTCGTGAAAGTGTAAATCGAGGGTTTGGATGACTTCTTTTGGTTTAAGTTCTAAGGGGTCTAAGCTAGCCACCTGGTGGCCATGCACGCGATAGGCATTAATTAACCGCACAACTCTCACTTGCTTGCGCTCGTGCTCACTACTTAAGGTAGACGTTTGTACTGGGTGAGACTTACTTTGATTTTTACCTAAAAGAACAAAGTGTTCTTTTATTGTAGAGTGAGGGATGTCACCACTAATTGTGTCTGGCACTCGAGGGAGTTGATCAAACTCCTGCCGCCATTGCTCTGGAACTGCATTGGGGTCACGTAAATAAGTTTCATACATTTCTTCAATGTACGCAAAATTGCCGCCAGAGAAATGAGACTCTCGCCTCTGTTGCTCCATTACGCTGTCATGCATTCAGTATCACCGGTTTCTAATTGTGGTCAAACTTAACCAAACACGCCTAGTATAACCTGTAATGCGTCACATGGTTAAGCTACAAAGTTAAATTTTACTAAAGAAATTAGCACTCAAGGCCTTTAAACAATGGCCCTGAGCTTATTGACTGCTGAAAACTAGGTCGCTCTGGTTAACAACATGTTGCGGATATGCCCAATAGCCTTGGTAGGGTTTAGGCCTTTAGGACAAACAGTGACACAGTTCATAATGCCATGACAACGAAACACACTAAAAGGATCATCTAAATCAGCTAAGCGCTCTTCTGTAGCAGTATCACGGCTATCAGCCAAGAACCGATAAGCTTGTAGCAAACCAGCTGGACCTATAAATCGATCTGGGTTCCACCAAAATGAAGGGCACGCTGTTGAGCAACATGCGCATAG
>ENA-OSJC01003002-OSJC01003002.1-marine-metagenome-genome-assembly--contig:-NODE-3002-length-12359-cov-2.642241_pt1 | contig 12359 bp, 9 predicted proteins | sample MGYA00237885_ERZ534234 | MGnify/ENA primary metagenome ERZ534234 (study PRJEB26413, sample SAMN06343907) | marine metagenome | isolation source: coastal waters | place: Atlantic Ocean: West Antarctic... | reverse complement strand
GGGGAAACAAACCCCAGATGCAAAGCGCCATGAAAAGAAATCCCGCCCAGGAAAGATTTGCTTTCGAGCGGATTGAAAGCCCTTCTTTATTACTGGGCTCCTCAAACTGGTAATCCGTTTCAGACCTCAATTGGGTCAGAGCAATGATCTCATCATTGGGACGCTCGCCCCCCCAAGGAGTCGCCAAAACCTCCGTAGTTTTTTCAAGAGTCGGAGCTCCCATCGGCAAAGTCGATTCCCAGAAGAATCCTACATTGCTGAACCAAAGCAGCCCAAAGAGACCCGCAACCAAGCCAAGGTTATACCCAATCCCACCCAGTTGCAGAATCCGGCTCAGCCGCCAAGTCAGAGCGGAGCGATGATCACGTTGGTTTCCCATCAAAGCGGCCCACTGCTTACTTTCCAAACCTCCGGAGAATCTGCGCACTAAACTTCCAATGAGACTTTTCAAACCGAGAGACCATTTTTGAAAGAGAAGATAAAAAATTGCACTCCCTAGAATGAGGAGCCACTGCAGACCCAAAGTCACCACAAGGAAGACCCATAGATTAAACCCCTTGGCCGATACTTTTTGCACCGTCACTTGAGAGCGATCAACCTGAGTCAAATCAAAGGACATCCCGTCATCCGCATTCACTTCCTCCAAATAGAGACCGCTTTCGTAGCTGTAGGACGTCAGCAATCCCCGCACCACTCCCACTCCGGCAACAAGTGCGAAAAGAAAAAGCGCCAGTCCAAGAACCTGCGAAACCGTCACCAAGCGCCGCCCGACCGAAACTTCGGTATCGCCTCTCACCCAAAGAAGCCAATATTTCAATCCCCAGCGACGGCGAGGCGTTTCGTCGGTAAATCCGTCCGTCCCCCGCATGTCACGACGCATTTCCTGCCCAATCTCCGCGTTCGGAGCGCCGGGGTCCTTCAGAGCCACCTCAAAATCCACAAGCTCTTCCAAGCTCCAATTAACTCCTCTACCTGCCATTTTTCGGTTTGACATTGAAGACCAGTTCACGGAAATGCAACCCTATCTCGTCACGCAATCGACAAACCCATCAACATATCTTGATTTGTAGATTTGTTCTTGATTATTCCCTATTTGGAAAGAAGATCCAGCCGTCACATCGCCATGGAAAATAACCTTCTCAAGGAGCTACAAAAAACCCTCACTGAACGCATCATGGTCCTGGATGGAGCCATGGGAACCACTATTCGTGGTTACGAGTTGACTGAAGAGCATGCCCGGGGCGATCGCTTTAAGGAAAACCACGAAGATCTTCTCAACAACGGCGACATCCTCTCGCTCACCCGCCCTGATGTTATCGCTGACATCCACAAGCGCTTCTACGAAGCAGGATCCGACATCTGTGAGACCAACACCTTTTCCGGAACCGTCCTCGCGCAGTCTGAATTTTTCGTGGAAGACCCAAGGAAAACCGGAGGCATTAAATCGCCCGAGTTTTTTCAGAAAAGAGTCATCGAGAGTCAATTCCTCAAGGATCTCACATGGGAACTCAATGTTGAGTCAGTCAAGCTCGCCAAAGAACAAGCCGATCGGGTCGCGCAAAACGATGGCCGCAAGCGCTACGTTGCCGGAGCCATCGGCCCCATGACGGTTTCTCTTACTAACGTCGTCGATGCAAATGACACCGCCTTTCGCCCCGTGACTTTCGAGCAAGTAAAGGACGCCTACCGGCACCAAATCGATGCGCTCCTTTCTGCCGATTGCGACATCCTCATGGTTGAAACCATTTTCGATTCTCTCAATGCCAAGGCCGCCCTTGTCGCGATCAAAGAAAGCGGCACCGATGCACCTGTCATCATTTCCGCCGCTGTCGGCCGTGGTGGAGAGACGATGATCTCCGCTCAAAAAGTGGAAGCCCTTTGGAACACCTTCGCTCATGTCAATCCTCTCGCGATTGGCTTAAACTGCTCGCTCGGCCCCGACCTCATGGAGCCCTTTTTGCGTGATCTTGGAAACGCCGCGACCACCAATGTCTCCTGCTACCCAAACGCCGGCTTGCCCAACCCTCTCGCTCCCACTGGTTTCGATTTAGAGCCCAGCCACATGTACGACTACATCGCAGGCTTCGCCGAAGCAGGCCTCCTCAACCTCGCCGGTGGCTGCTGCGGCAACACCCCCGAGCACATCGCCGCCATTGCAAAGTCCGTCGAGGGAAAAGCACCTCGCGTCGTCCCCGTCCTCGCTAACGTCTAGATCCACGGAGCTTGGACTTCCCTCTGAACCCATCGCAAAGACAGCCAAGTTCCGACTTCAGATCTCATTGTTCAAATCTCAGATTTCAAATGCCCACCATCCCTCGCCTCCTCCGCCTATCCGGGACAGAAATTTACAATCACACCCCGGATAAAAATTTCCTCATGATCGGGGAACGGACCAATGTCGCCGGCTCTCCCCGCTTTCGTAAACTCATCAAAGAAGGTAAGCTCGAAGACGCGCTCGAGGTCGCCCGCCAACAAGTGATCAACGGAGCCAACGTGATCGACATTTGCTTCGATGACGGTCTCATCGATGGCAAGGTCATGATGGCACGCTTCCTCGACCTCATCCAGGCCGAGCCCGACATTCAAGCAGTCCCAATCATGGTCGACTCCTCCAAATGGGAGATCATTGAAGAGGGACTCAAGCACCTTCAAGGCAAGGGGATCGTCAACTCAATCTCCCTCAAGGAAGGCGAAGAAGCCTTCAAAAAAAACGCCAGCCACATCCGTAATTACGGAGCCGCTGCTGTCGTGATGGCCTTTGATGAAAATGGTCAGGCTGCCACTTACGAAGAAAAGATCCGTATCTGCAAACGCGCATACGATATCCTTGTCGACGAAGTCGGCTTCCCGCCCGAGGACATCATTTTTGACCCCAATATTCTCACCGTTGCCACCGGTATCGAAGAGCATAATAACTATGCTCTCGATTTCATCAACGCTACCCGTTGGATCAAAGAGAACCTCCCCTTCGCCAAGGTCTCCGGCGGTGTCTCCAACATCTCCTTCTCGTTCCGCGGAAATAACGCCGTCCGCGAAGCGATGCACTCAGCCTTCCTCTACCATGCCACCCAAGCCGGCATGGACATGGGCATCGTCAACGCCGGCATGCTCGAGGTCTACGACCAAATCCCAAAAAACCTCCTCACCGCGGTCGAAGACGTCCTGCTCAATAAAGACGACGGCGCCACCGAACGCCTCCTCGATCTCGCCGAGTCATACAAAGGTCAGGGCGCAAAGAAACTCGCTGAAGATCTCACGTGGCGCGAAACCACCGTCGAGAAACGACTCGAGCACTCCCTCCTCAAAGGAATCGATAAGTTCATCGTCGAGGACACCACCGAAGCTCTCGAAAATTACAAGAAGCCACTCAGCGTCATCGAAGGTCCCCTCATGGATGGCATGGGCATTGTAGGCGATCTATTCGGAGCCGGTAAAATGTTCCTCCCGCAGGTGGTCAAGTCCGCCCGCGTGATGAAAAAATCAGTCGCCTATCTCGAACCCTTTATGGAGAAGGAACGTGAGATTCGCATCATCAAGCTCACCAAGAAACTCCAGGCGGAACGCTCCGATCTCTCAGAAAAGAACGCCCGGCGCGAAGCCGAAAAAGCCAACTCCAACGGCAAGATCATCATGGCCACGGTCAAGGGTGACGTGCACGACATTGGCAAAAATATTGTCGGCGTTGTCCTCGCCTGCAACGGCTTCGATGTCGTCGACATGGGCGTCATGGTTGCCTGCGATAAAATCCTCGAAGCCTTCGACAAAGAGAACGCCGACGTCATCGGCCTCTCAGGCCTCATCACTCCGTCCCTCGACGAAATGATCACCGTCGCCAAGCAGGCCGAAAAGGCTGGCCTGGGAGCCAAGCAGGTTCCCATCCTCATCGGCGGAGCCACCACCAGCGCCGCCCACACCGCGATCAAAATCGCCGAGCACTACTCCGGCCCGCTCGTTCACGTTCTTGACGCCTCTCGCTCCGTCCCCGTCACCACCTCCCTTCTCTCGCTGGAAAACCGTGACGCATTCATCGCCGAAAACGAAATCAAGCATCAAAAGGCCCGCGAAAAATTTTCCGGTGCTCCCAAGAAAGAAACCATTTCTCTCACAGAAGCCCGCGCTAAAGCGCCGCAGATCGACTGGTCCAACTACCGTCCCCCCGTCCCCGAGTTCACCGGTACGCGAATCATCAAAAATCAATCCCTCCGAGAACTCGCAAACTACATCGACTGGACCCCCTTCTTCCACACTTGGGAACTCCGTGGAGTTTGGAATGAAGAAACCCAAACACTCAAAACAAAAAACGTCGAAGGAGCCAAAGTCGCGCTAGAACTCTACCACGATGCCCAAGCTCTCCTTGAAAAAATCATCACCGAGAAGAGGTTCACCGCCACCGGCATTTACGGCTTCTTCCCAGCTCATCGTGAGGGCGACGACATCGTCCTCCCCGATCACGACACCACCTTCCACACCCTGCGCCAGCAACAGAAGAAGACCACAGGCAAACCCAACTTCGCCCTCAGTGATTATGTAGCAGAGGCTCTTAGCCTCTGTCCCTCCTTCCACTTCACCGCGCCAAAAGAACAACTCTTTACAAAAACACATGGAGGAAATCTTCCCCACTGGACCGGCGAAGATCTCACTTACGCTGTCACCTTCCGTCTCGCCGACTCGATCCCCCTCTCCGTCCAAAATCAATATCAGCAGCAAAAGGCAAAGCTCCTAGAAGAAATCGAAACATCCCTGGATCGCGGCAATCCAAAAATCGCCTCTCTCTTCGCCGATCGCTTACGAAATCTCTACAGCGAAACAATTGAAAAATCTCTTCTCGAAGAACACGGAGCCTGCCACCTCAAAGACGAAAAACTTGCCCGTATCGTTGCCGAAGCCATCACTTGCTACGACGGTGAACAATATGATCTCGCCGCCTGGTGCGTGATGAGCAATCACGTCCACCTCGTCATCAAACCTCGAGAAGGTTTCGAGCTTTCAAAAATCCTCCAGGGGATCAAAGGAGCATCAGCCAACCGAATCAACAAAGCCCTCGATCGTTCCGGAACGTTCTGGCAAAAGGAATCCTACGATCACATCATCCGCGATTCGGGGGAACTCCTCGATCAAGTAAAGTATGTCACTGAGAACCCAGTTAAAATTGGACTAACTGACTACGAATTTGTCTTTGGACATTCAAACATCATCCGCAGCTGCGACTCTCAGTTGCTGACCAATACCACCCAGAGGCTAAGAGCCTCTGCTACGGACCACCTCGGTGGCTTCGTCGTCGGCATCCACGGTGCCGATGAATGGGCAGCCGAACTTCGTAAAACTCACGATGTTGACGAAGCGATCATGGTCCAGGCCATCGCCGACCGTCTCGCCGAAGCCTTCGCCGAACTCCTCCACCACCGCGCCCGGATTTCATGGGGCATCGAGCGCCCCAGCCAGTTCACCAAGACCGAACTCATCCACGAAAAGTATCAAGGCATCCGCCCTGCTCCAGGCTACCCATCCCAGCCGGACCACACCGAAAAACCGGCCCTTTTTGAACTCCTCAATGCCCAAGAAGAAATCGGAGTCGAACTCACCGAGTCCTACGCCATGCACCCCGGCTCCGCCGTCTGCGGCCTCTACTTCTCGCACCCCGAGTCACACTACTTCATGATCAGCGAACTCCAAAAGGACCAGATCGAAGACTACGCCAAGCGCAAAGGCATCTCCATCGACGAAGCCGAAAAATGGCTCGGCCCATGGCTCGGCTACTGATTCCCTTTGATGCTCCAAAGCGTCGTCTCCGAGCGCACGATCATCCCCTTATCAAAGATAATCGGAGTTGCGAAAACCGGCTCACCAAAGTCGTTCTCGGCAATCTGCTTCGCCCCCTTGGGTGAAACCTCATGCACATAGCCAATTCCTTCTTCCGTGAAGGAATAAAAGTGATCGCCCACCAGCATCGGCGAGGCTGAAAAATTGCGCTTCAACGACTCTACCCAGAGTCGCTCGCCATCCTTCTTGTTGATCGCACTCAGCTTCCCTGAATCCGTAATGAGATAAATGGTATCCTCCTTGATCACAAAAGAAGGAGTCGCAGGAATGTCTCTTTTCGACTCCCACTTCACGTGAGTCTTCGTCACGTCACCGGCCGCATCCTCCAGCTTAATTGCCATCAATCTCGGTTTCATAAATCCAGTCGCAAGATAAACCACCCCTTCATCGAGCACCGGAGTCGGCACGATCGACCAACCCACCCCACAATCCACCGACCAAACCAGCTCGCCACTCTTCGGCCGATAAGCCCCTACATGCTCACTCCCTTGGCTCACCACCAGAGACTCCCCGTTCATCTCCACTACCAGCGGCGTTCCAAAGGAAAACTTCTGTTTCGTATCCACCCCGCGATCCTTCTGCCAAATCTTCTTCCCCGTCGTCGCATCCAGCCCGCGCACCAGGGCCTCATCTTCCCCATCCGCGCTGAAAACCAACACCCCTTCGCACAGCACCATACTCCCCCCATTTCCATGCACCGCGGGATAGCTCTCGTGAAAGCGCCACTGCACCTTGCCATCCTTCAAGCTCAGGGCCGCCGTCCCCATATGTCCAAAATGCACGTAGACCATCCCGTCCGCGATCAGCGCCGAAGGACTCGCGAGACCATTCTTCCGGTGCCGCATTCCCGCGTCTTTCTCACTCGGATCAAAAACCTTCTCATCCCACACAATCTTCCCTGTCTTCGCATCCACCGCGACGACCCGGAGTTCCACTTTCTCTTTCCCCACCGCTGTCGTCACGACAATCAGCCCATCACTCATCACCGGCGAGGACCACCCCTTCCCCGGAATCTTGCTCTTCCACGCCAAGTCGTTTTCAAAATCGATTTCAACCGGAACAAACTGAGCATCCACCACCCCCTGCAATTCTCCTCCACGGATCTCCGTCCACTCCACCGCCATCGCCATCGCCATCGCCCCAAAGGACAAACACAAGATTCCACCAACAATAATTCCCTTACTCATAAGATTCTCCTACGAAATCAGGAAAACGATTCCTTTCAAGCATCTCTGATCGTCATCTCCTCATCCGTCGTTGAAAAGCGTCTCGAAAAGAGGCAGGCTTCCGTGCTGACAAACCATTTTACCAGCTCCCTCCATGTCATCTCAGTCTGTCACTCCCACCTTCATCTGCCCCCTCTGCGACACCACTCTTGATAAAGTCGAAGTCGCCCTTAGACGGAACATTTGGAACAGCATCCTTACTGGACTCGGAAGCTCCCAACTCCAAGTTTATCGCCGAAAAACAAATTCTTGGCAGATCTTCCTCAAACCAGGCCGCGACATCCCTGCCCTCTCCTGTCCAAAGTGCGGAACCCTCACCATTCCACCCTCGATCCCATCACACCGCGAATCCCTCGGCCTCAAGTAACAATGCCCCGTCCACTCATGGAATATTTCCTCCCCCTTCTCCTCCTCAGCGCACTCGTCCTTCCAAGCACCGCTGAAGTCCCCGTCCTCAATCAATACGTCCTGGCAGCGGTCAAGAGCATGCCCTCCGGCGGCGGATACGAGGCCTCCCAAAAAGCAGTCGATCGCCTTGCCGCAAATGTCTCCTACCGCGATGGCACCATTCATCAAAATCTCAAATCCTCAAAATCCTCCTTTTGCTCTGGCGCGACCTACATTGTCTTCCTCCGCGCCATTGAAAAACTGCGAGCAAATAACTCCCTCACCCTCTCCGGGAAACAACTCCAACGCTACGCCAAGATCGGCGTGCAAGATGGCGAGGATCTCTTCGGCCGCTGGAATGCCAGCGGCCCCGGCACCGCCAAACTCTTTACCGAACTCGACTGTGGCGTCAATTTCACTTCCTTCGCCCACGCAAACCCCGGAGACTTCTTGAAAATTTGGTGGACCGATGCCATTGGAAAACGCGAGCGCGGACACCTCGTCGTCTACCTAAGCCACACAAAAGAGAGCGTCAAATTTTGGTCCTCCAATCAACCCTCCGGCTACGGCTTGAAAACAGTCTCTCGCTCACGCATCAAACATGCCCTCTTCAGCCGCCTCACCCGACACGACCGCCTCGCAAAAGCCTCCGGTCTCTCGAAGAAGAGCCAATTCCTCGCCGACATGCTACGCAAGGACTTCACATGGGCCCAAGTCATCAAAGCCTGTAAAGTCCGCCAAACCCCATAGTCCAAACCTCCGCAACCTCCCGCTTTAGCAGTTTCTTTTGTTCTTCGACGCACCGTGTGGGTGCACCCTTTTACGCGCTTCATTCTTCCCATGAATTGGAAACCCCTCCTCGCTGCCCGCGAAACCGACACCCACTTCGTCATCGAAGGCCGCCACGCCGTCGAACGCCTCCTCGACTCTTCCTATGAAGTCGAAAAAGTTATCGAGATCGGCCTCGATCTTTCTCGCGAAGAGGCCTCACAACTCCTCGGCTTTAAATTCCATCGAAGCCACCTCGCCATCGCCAAAAAACCTGAGCAGCAGCCCCCACTCTCGGTTTTTAAAGAAGGCCCCGTAGTCATCCTCCCTGAAATTGCGGACCCGGGAAACTTAGGCACCATCATCCGAAACACCGCAGCTCTCGGAGGCGCGGGCCTCCTTCTTGGAAAAGGGGCTTCACCCTTCAACGCCAAAGCGGTCAGAGCTTCTGCCGGTGCCCTCTTCCGCCTTCCCGTGCGAAAAAGCCCCGACTTGATCGCGGACCTCCACGAACTCGCGGAATCCCGCACCGTCATCGGCACCTACCTCGGATCCGATGCACTCCCCTTCGATCAACTCCCCCGCATCGACCGACCGGTAGCGCTCATTCTGGGCCCCGAGGATTTTGGAATTTCTCAAGAAATCCGGGATCTCTGTCATCACCTCAGCTATATTCCCATGGCTCGAAACATCGATTCTCTCAACGTCGCCTCTTCCTCGGCCATTTTTCTGCAAGCACTTCGCTGAGATTATCGCGTGATAAGGAGGAAATCCCACTCGTCCCTCAACCTGTTCTCAGCGGTGGAGCTTTTTTGTCCCTTAATCCGACCTTCCCCTCTTGCCTCCGGCAGGTGATACGCTAGTTTGGTCGCGTTATGAAACGCTCACTACTACTTCTTTGTGCCTTTGGCCTTCTTGCTCCCGCGACGATCTCCGCTCACTGCCAAGTCCCCTGCGGTATCTACGATGACAACAACGTCCTCGGAAAGATGCACACCGACTTCGTCACCATCGAAAAAGCATCCAAGCAGATCGTCGAACTTTCCAAAGATCCTGCTGCAAATGCGCACCAACTCACTCGTTGGATCCTCAATAAGGAGGAGCACGCCCAGTCGATCCAGGAAACCGTCACCAACTACTTCCTCGCCCAACGCCTCAAGCCAGGTGAAGCAAAGACCGACAAGGACGCTTATCTTAAGAAGCTCACCACCTGCCACAAAGTCATCGTCGCCGCCATGAAGTGCAAGCAGTCCACCGATGCCGAGGCCGTTGGAACCCTCCACGACGAGCTCCACACCTTCATGGACCTCTTCGGCGTGAAGTAAACCTCAGGAATCCACCGCCCCAAAGGGGCAAATTATTTAGCCCAAGGCACCTCGCCGCAGCTCACTGAGCGAAGACGGAATGCCTTGGGTTTTATGCGTCTCCAATTTGCCCTCCCTCCCATGAACCTTCCTCCCAACATCATCCCAGACCTCCAACGCGCCCACTCCCGCCGCTGGTTCATGAAAGACTGCGGCCTCAGCCTCGGTGCCATCGCCCTCGCATCCCTCGAAGCCCGCGCCAATTCCGAGAACCTCAATCCCATGGCGCCCAAGAATCCCAACTTCGGGGGAAAGGCCAAAAACGTCATCTACCTCTTCATGGGCGGAGCCCCCAGCCACCTCGATCTCTTCGACAACAAACCCGAACTCGCCCGGCTCGATGGCACCAAACCTCCCGCCGAACTCCTCAAGGGCTACCAATCCGCCTTTATCAACCCCGAGAACAACCTCCTCGGGCCAAAATTCAAATTCAAGAAATATGGTAAGGCCGGCACCGAAATGGCCGACATCCTCCCGCACATTGGCTCCCACGCAGACGACATCGCCGTCATCCGCTCCATGCACACCGAGGCCTTCAATCACGCCCCGGCCCAAATCCTCCTCTCCACCGGCTCCCAACAATTCGGCCGCCCCAGCATCGGCTCATGGGTCACCTACGGACTTGGCTGCGATACCGACAACCTCCCCGCCTTCGTCGTCATCTCTTCCGGCTCCAAAAGCCCCTCCGGCGGCGCAGGAAATTTCAACTCCGGCTTCCTCCCCTCCATCTACGATGGCGTCCAGTTCCGCTCCGTCGGCGACCCCGTCCTCTTCCTTTCCAATCCCTAAGGTATCGAAAAACAGAACCGCAAGGCTGTCATCGATGCCATCAATGAACTCAACCACCGGCACTTCGAATCCGTCGGCGACCCCGAAATCCAAACCCGCATCGCCGCCTATGAAATGTCGGCCCGCATGCAAGACGTCGCCCCCGAGGTCACCGACATCTCCCGCGAGCCCAAGCACATCCAGGAAATGTATGGAGCCGAACCCGGCAAGCGCTCCTTCGCCAACAACGCCCTCCTCGCAAGAAGACTCATCGAGCGCGGCGTCCCCTTCGTCGAACTCTTCCACGAATCCTGGGACCAGCACGGCGGCCTCGTCGGCGAATTCGGTCGTACCCCCATGACCCAAGGCTGCACCGATGGCCGCGATCACCACCCCAACGCCTTCACCATGTGGCTCGCCGGCGGCGGCATCAAAGGCGGTGTCAACCACGGCAAGACCGACGACCTCGGCTTCAACGCAGTCGAAGACAAAGTCCACGTCCATGACCTCAACGCGACCATCCTCCACCAACTCGGCTTCGATCACACCAAGCTCACCACGAGATTCCAAGGCCGCGACTTCCACCTCACCGACGTCCACGGCAATGTCGTCAAACCCATCCTCGCCTAAAGGAAAGGAGCCGTGGCGCCCCGCCGCTTAACTTGGCAAGCCCCTCAACCCGACATGGAGTCGAGAATGAAATGTCCTCGGGTGCATTTCTGTCTGCCCCCGAACCAAGCCCCTCAACCAAGATTAGCCACATTCGTAAGATTCGCGTTCTAATCCACCGTGGTCTTCCCCATCCATAGACTTTCACCCCCCAACTTCCCCGTCTAAAATTTCCAAATTTTGAATTTGTTTCGGAGCGCGGAAGCGGAGCAAAGCGAGATTTCGCTTTGGACTCATCATTAAAAACGGTTCAAAAAAGATAGCGAAATATCATCTTTAGTATTCATAGACGAAGCAGAAACCCGCGCCAGGCCCAAGATCGCCGACTACATCCTCGTCCACCGCAACTGAAAGCTCGCCACTTCCAGAACAACGACAAAACGATCCCCACCATTCGCACCACTTCCCAAAATCTCTCATTGTCGGAATCACATTTGAAATGCCTGTGTTTGTATTTTCTCCACTTTTCCTTTTCTCTTCCTCATCACCATTTCCGAAACCAACTTTACCGCCATCGACTTTGAATCGGCTGGCACCGCCAAGGGACGTACCGACGCGCCCATTCAAATTGGATTAGGATCTTGGTCGGTCGAGTCCGACATCACGGACCCCTACGTATCGTTTCTCCACTGCGATCAGGACGTTACTTGGGCGGCCCAAAAGGTTCATGGCATCACCACCGATGACCTTGCTGATGCTCCATCCCTGCTCTCCCTCTGGCCTCTCTTAAAGAAGCGTCTTGGCGCAGGACCTGTCGTTGCTCATGGCCATGGCACAGAGAAACGATTTCTACGAACCTTCCCGGGACATCGTTTTGGTCCATGGATCGACACCCTTCAACTCGCCCGCGCAGCGTGGCCCGACCAACCTTCGCACTCATTGGGCGATCTCTGCCAAGCTCTGGGACTGAATGAATTCTCAAAGCACGCTCCGGGCCGCAACTGGCACGATGCTCTTTATGATGCGCTTGCCTCCCTCGCGCTTCTCAAGCAACTTGTTGTTGAATTCGATCTCACAAATCGTCCTATCGATCTCCTTCTCACTCCTGACACCTCAACCTGGCACCGCCTCCGTCATTCATGAACACCGTCCACGTCGATCTCGGCTCCCGCTCATACGACATCCTTTTAGAAAAAGGCCTCTTCTCCCAAACCGGCGAGCGCATCAAAAACGCCGGACTCAGGGGGAAGGCCGCGATCATTAGCGATACCAACGTCGCCCCCCTCTATCTCGAACAAGTCCAAGCCTCCCTCGCCGCCTCAGGCTTCCAGACCAGTTCCCACATTGCCCAAGCCGGCGAAGCATCGAAGTCGATGACGGTCGTCGAAGAGCTCTCCCGTGAACTCATCCAAGCGGG
>ENA-OSJC01002999-OSJC01002999.1-marine-metagenome-genome-assembly--contig:-NODE-2999-length-12365-cov-4.163167_pt1 | contig 12365 bp, 9 predicted proteins | sample MGYA00237885_ERZ534234 | MGnify/ENA primary metagenome ERZ534234 (study PRJEB26413, sample SAMN06343907) | marine metagenome | isolation source: coastal waters | place: Atlantic Ocean: West Antarctic... | reverse complement strand
GAAAGTTCTTCACTATTTCTTTCAGTATTAATTGCAATAGAGGATGGGTAGGGGTTGGTTAATGCAAAATCATTTACAAAAAATTTTTTAAGACAATTCTGTTTTTTTATTGATAATAATTCTCTTTTATCAATCTTTAATGGTTTTTTTTTTAAGTATAACCTGTTATTAAGTTTAGTAAGTAAAAACTTACTTTTTGAATAAGATGTTTCCTGGTTATATTTCATTATAAAATTTAATTATATTTTCTTTATAATATTTATTTGAAATTAATTTATTTGCATCAATACAATTTTTTTTATGTTTACTAATTTCATTTTTTTTATTTTCAACTAAGATTTTAATAAAATGCTCTATTTCATTTGGATTAGTCTCATCTATCATAACTCCACATCCTGTCTTACTAACTATATCAAAAAAGTTTGTTTCTTTCGAAATTATAATGGGCACATTATTATAAATGCTTTCTCTTAGTGATCTTGGAAAACCATCCCATCTTGATAATAGTATACAGTAGTCAGCTTTTTTAAGAGGAAGATCAGATTTAGACCAAACCTCCTTAGAATGAATAATTAAATTATTTTCAAGATTATTTTCTAAAATAGATTTTTTTAAAATATTTAAACCATCATTGTAGTCTGGACCCATAAAGTGAATCTGGACATTATTATTATATTTTATCGATTGAATTTTTTTACTAAAATCAATTATCCGATCAATGCCTTTCATTTTAAAATCAATACGACCCCAATAAACTATATTTATGAAATTTTTGTTATAGTTAAAACTTTCAGTAGTTTTATAATTATTTTTAATTGGTAAAAAGATTGGCTCATATATGATTCTTTTTTTAACTTTAAATTTTTTTAAAAAATTTAATTCATATTCTGAAAATAAAATTAAACCTTTGGATCTATTTAAGAATAAACTCCCAATTGATTTTAAATAAATCACTTTTAAGAAAGGAATCAGCAAAGTTTTGATTAAATTTAGAAACTTATTTAATATAGGTAAGTCATTTTTGTTATTACTGACCATACTTTGAATATCAGGATCTTTAAAAAATAATTTATTTTGTAAATTATACGTATTCAATTGGGAGTTAATTGATATTACATATTTTGCATTGATGAGTATTAAAAAAAAAAACCACCTTATGTGATCAATGCTCATTAAACCTCTTACGTGAGTTAAATCAATTTTATTCTCAATAATTATTTTTTTGAATTTGAAATAATCACTAACAATATTTTTTTTGTTTAATCTAAATATTCTATTTTCTGGCTCATCTCTAAGACCATAATGAATAACAAAAAATTTATTACCATTATCTAGAATTTCTTTAGAGTATTTTGCATCAAAACCAACACCAGGTCCATCAATATCATATGTTAAAAGTAGTATATTCATTTTAACTATCTAATAAATTTAATAATCTCTTATAAATATCTTTAAATTTAATAGTCATTAAATTTGTTTTTAAATGATTCAATTGATTAAGTTTAATAGGTTTAATTTTTTTCAATTCTTTGTTTAATATATTTGTTAATTGTATAGGATCATCTGGATTAAATATAACTTGTTTTTTTTTGGATATTAATACTTTTGCACCAACCTTATCTGAACAAATAACTTTAACTCCAGATAATAAAGCTTCATTTACTACTGTTCCAAATGGCTCATACAAACTTGGTAGTACAAAGATATTTGCAATATTGTACCAGTTATATAAATCTAAATTTTCTTTTTTACCTAATAGTATTACTTTCTTTGAAATGTTAAGTTTTAGTATTAATTTTTCTAATTTTGGCCTCTCACTACCTTCTCCAACTATGATTAATCTAATATTATCATCTTTCAGTTTTGAAAAGCTTCTAATTAAATGTAAATGATTTTTTTCTTTTATTAATCTACCTACACTAAGAATAACCTTAGTTTTAGTTAGTTTAAATCTCAATATATTTTTTTTTGAAAGATTTAGAGATTTTTTTAAATTATTTCTAAATATATTTTCATTTTGAATTATTGGTACAACAATTATCTTAGTTTCTTTTTTAAGATTTTTTTTATATTCTCTTTCCATTGCATGATTAGTTAAAATTATTCCATTAATTAATTTCCCTACCAAAAAAAAATATATTGTTCTTAATAACTTTTTTTTATTATAGATATCTAAATTATCATCAATAAGTAAAAATAATTTAATATTAGAATTAAAATATTTTTTTACAAATAATGACGCAATAGTTGCCCAGCTAAATTCGTATGATAAAATAATTTTTGGATTATAATCTTTAATTAAATCAAATATTGAACAAACAATTTTTTTTTTTGATGTATATTTGTTGTATCTAAAATACTTAATATCTCTTTTAAAATTTATATTTTTAATATTTGTTATAGTTCCAAATTTTTTTTTGTTTTCTACTCTTTTTTGTAAAACTAAAAATTTAGATTGAAATTTTCTACTAATTTCATTAAATATTTGAACTCGGTATGGTAAAATTCTTGGTTGAATAACAACAATTTTTTTTTTCATTTTTTTATTTTACCATTTTAATATTTCTTTTGTTCTTTGAATCTCATTATGCTTATCTCTTTTAACTTTTTTGTACCCATTATTTGCGATATACTTAAGTTTTTTTGGCTTATTTAAAATACTCTTTATTAGCTTAGGTATATCGTTTTCACTTTTCCATAAGATAACTTCTTTATCATTCTTAAATATGTTTAATAATTCTTTTGTTTTTGGTGCCATTAATAAAGATCTGCACGCAGTAATTTCAAATATTTTTCGTGTATAAACATCCCTATTTATTTTTGATAAAAAGCAAAGTGCGATTTTTGATCTTGATATTGTTTCTGCATATTTTTTCCCAATTAAATAGTCATGAATTTTAATACTTGGGAAATCTTTTTTAAGATTAGTTTTTTTCCATTTATTTCCAAATATCTCAATATTAATTTTATTACTTAATATTGTTCTTATTATTTTTTCTCTATCATTTGTGTAGTGCCCTATAAAGATAACATCTCTAATTTTTTTTTTTAAACTTGGCTTATGTATGTATGTGATATAATTGGGTTTTAATATTTTGACTTTCTTAGGGCTATATTTTTTTATATATTTTAAGTCTAAAGGTCTATAAACGCCAACTACATCTGAATATTTAATAGAATTTAAATAATGTCTATTTTTAAACTTATTTATAATTCCCAAATATGGATTATCGTTATGATATAAAATTATTTTAATTTTATTATTTATCAATTTAATCTTTTCCAGTGTAGAAGGTAAAATATTAGTTGCCCTCCATAGAAAAATAGTGTCCGGTTTACAAACAATTATTTTTTGAATTAAATCATTGTTAATTTTTGTTAAAAAATAGGAATACTTTAATTTTAGACATAAAAATTTCTTTATCTGTGATATTAAAAAAAAATCACTTTTTTGATTATATTTAAAAGTTTCAAATTTTGAAACATTCCAATTGTTTTTTGTAAATCCATAAGTAAATGGTAATTCATAAATTTCCTTAAATCCATAAGTACCACATATTAAAATTTTTTTTTTCATTTATTCAAATTAAATTCTTCATCATATATTAGTGATAAATAGATCCATAAAAAAGGTGTAAATATTTTATTATTATGAGTTAATGAAAAAAATAAATCTATTATAAATATAGACCCAATCACAAACTTAATTGTTTCATTTTTTGTAAAAAAAATCTGTTTAAAAATTTGATAATATAATAAGATAAGAAATGAAACTCCTATTAATCCGTAGTATCTCAAATAATAAAATATTTGATTGTGGTGTGTGGGGGTGTCTAATCTTAAATCATAATTATAAGGGTCATAATTTGGATCGGTATAATTATCAAAAAGTTCCCACGCCAATTCAGGTGGAATCCCAATTAAAGGAGACTCATTTAGCACCCCTATAGATATATAATAATTAGTCCAAAAACGGTGCGTATCACTACTTGTAATTGTTTTAAATAAATAGGGAAAATAACTGTCTAATTGAGCAGATATATTGGAAGCAAGTAATATACCCAATGTTATTATTATTATTAATAAAAATAATTTTTTAAAACTAAATTTAACAAATAAAATATTAGTTAAAATGATTAATGGTATAAAGCTATATATTGCAGCACGTGACTGAGTTGAAACTAAAAGAATAATTGCTATTAATAAAAATATAAAATTACTAAAATTTTTATTCTTAAAATAAGATATAGAAGTAAGACAAATAAAAGCTATTGTTTGATGGGCTAAAGCTATTGGGCTAGATACAGCACCTGTTGCCCTTAATGATCTGGGATTTAGCACGCCAGTATCACCTACAGTCCCGATCAAAAAATTACCAGGTATCAAATCTTTAAGGGTTAAATTTACACTAAATATTTGAAATATTGTGAATATAAAATGAATTATCATTATTAAATATATTGATTTAATCAAATTAAATTTCTTTTCAGAAGTAAAATAAAAAAAAATAGGAAAACAAATTATGACAGAAATATTAGTAAAAAAAGCTTTTAATGCAAATTCTATATCAGACCTGTTTACTAAATTAATAATAAAAATATACAATATAAACATAGAACTTATTTTTAAAATTGTAAAATTAAATTTTTTATTTTTTAGAAAGTCTAAAATAATTTCTCTATTACTAATTCCATATAAAGAAACTAAAAGTAAAGATAAGTTTGGGAAAGTTAAAAATGGAAAGACTAAGTATAAATCTAAAAATAAAGTAAAGCTACATATAATGAAAAATATTAAAAAATTCATCTTATATTTTCCATTTATTAATTGGTTTCATCTTATGGTGAGAGCCTATATATAAAATTTCCTCTCTAAAAAATTTATTAAAAATAAATAATATAAAAAATAATATAAAAATTTTTAGACAAGATATAAAAATTAGCTGACTCCAAGTATCTAATGTTATTTTTAAAACATCTTTTATAAAACTATAGATAGCTGTTGAACAAAATGTACTTATTAATAGATTAATTAAAAATTTAAAAATTATAACTTTGTGAGTATTTTTCTTGTTAGAAATATCAAAATAAATTGAGATACCAAAAAAAATTAAAATTAAAATTAAAATTAATATATGTGAAATTATCAAACCTTCTAATTTAAAAAATTTTGTTAAAATAAATATTATTGGTATTAATAAAATACTTCCAATAATTTGAATTTTATTTACTTCTTTAATTTTACCTTCACTAAAATTTATTATATTTATATAATTTGAAAATATCCTTAAAGAAGTAAATAATATTACTAAATTTATAATTAGAGTATCTAGTTTTAAATTAATGTTAAGCCACAGATTAATAAATGGGTTTATTAAATCAAATAGTAAATAAATTATAAAAATAAATATTATTGAAATAGCAAAAAAATTTCTTAATTTAAATTTAAGGTAATTATTATTGGATAAACTGCCACTCAAATATGCTAATGAAGTTCTGCTTGCTGAAAATCCAACACTAATTAGTGTTTCAATTTTTTTTGGGATTGTTTGAATTAAATTATAAACAGTTATCGTCTCTATACTAATAAATTTAACTATTAATAAATTATCCAAACCCCCATTTGTTAATATTTTTGAAATACGGCTTGAAAAATTATAGAAATATAAAGATGTATAATCCTTATATAATTTAAATGTTAAATCAAATTTCTTAATATATAAACTTATATTAAATAAAAAATATATAATTATCAGAATAGTTATTAATAAACCCGATATTAGGTCACTTAGTGGAAGTGATATAATTCCATAATTATTTTCAATTAATAAAATAACTAATAAAATTTTCGTAACAGATAAAAAAATAAAACTTAAACCAGCAATTCTTGGTTTATTGTAACCCTCCATTATTCCCACAAAAAAGTGAAAAATTAACATTACTGATAGGGAGCATATTGTAACCAAAAATACTCCATACATTTTATTTGCTAAGTTAATAGATTCTATAAAATAATAAATAATATCTGTGTATAAAAAAATTCCTATTATCAAAATTATTGAAGCAACAAAAAAAGTATTAATAATTCCAGATATAATAATTGCTGGTAATTTATTATCTTTTTTTAAGGCAATTGATCGAGATATTTGTTGTATTATTAAGTTACTACTTCCTGGATCTAATAACATTAGCCAAGAAGTAATAGTGCTTACTAATAGCCATGCTCCATAAATTTTAAATGAAAAATTCCCTAAGTAGTATGGTATTAAAAAAAAACTGCTTAAAAGAACAATTATAAATTGTAAATATTTTAATAATAAATTTTCTTTGAATTTCTTAATAAATTTTTTTTTTTGCATCTAAATAATTTTTTTTAAAAAATTATAATAATGTTTGCTAACTTGATTTATATTAATTTCATTTAAATTCATCTCTTTTGAAATTTTTTTTCTTAATTTAACTATCCTCAAAAGGTCTTTAAAAATTCTTTTTCCATTTGGTAGTGGAGGGTTATTTAAATTAATCTTTTTAAGATTAAATGTTCTATCAGCATTTGACACAATACCACCTTTTGTTAATTCAATTAATTCTTTTGTGCCACCCAAGTTCGTACAAAGTACTGGTAGATTAGATGCTAATGCCTCTATCACAGTATTTGGACAATTATCAATTAGACTTAAAAAAATAAAAATATCTCCTGTTCTGTACCAATTTGGGAGATCAATATTATTAACTTTTCCAGTAAGTATGACATTTTTCGACAAGTTGTTATATTTATTGGTTTTCACATTTCCAAGTATAATTAAATAAGTTTTTTTTTTATATTTTTTTTTAAATTTTAAAAATAATTTAATTATTGAATCTAATCTTTTGTGAGGTCGCCAACTTGCAGATGAAATAAAAACTAAATCTTCTCTTTTGATGCCTAATTTTTTTCTTAAGTTTTTACCTTTTTTATTATATTCAGTGAGGTTAATTCCGTTATTTATTATAGTTGATGGAATGCTTTCATTAATATCAAAAAATTTATTGATTAAAAATTTATTATATTTCGATTGGTAAATTATTCCAATTGATTCATTTATTCCTTCAATTATGGGGTTATTTTTTTCTCTTTTCTCTTTAATACTCATGTGAGAGCCATGGTGCATACCATCAACTCTCATAACATATGGTTTTTTCCAGGGGTTTCTAACGCGGTTTGCAAATATTGATACGTCTATGGAAGGATCAAAAAAATATGATATTTTTGTAAAAGATATTTTTTTTAATGATTTCTTTAGTCTATCCATAAATATGGATGGACCACCTTTGCTTAAACCTAAAGTAAAACCTATTTTCATTTTTTTTTTATAAATATAATTTATACATATGTATAATATTATTTAATTTATTAAATAAATCTTATGTAATATGACCATCTTATTTTAGAAAATGTATAGTAAAAGTTACAAATTTAGAGCCAAAACAATACGTTCATTAGCAAGATATTTTCGATTTAAAAAAATTGATTATTGTTTACTAGGTAATCCAAAGAATATACCATTAAAGATAAAGACTGATGTAGATTTATTTATTAATTATAAATCAGAAAAAAATTTACTTAGCATACTACTAGACTTTACATCAAAAAATAATTTAAAAATCTTAAATATTTTTAAACATGAATATAATTCCTTTACATATATTCTCAGCAATAAAAATAATAATTATTATATTTCTCTAGATATTTGTGATGACTACGTAATAAATTCTAAAAAAGTATTAAGTTTAAAAAATATAAATAAAATTAATTTAAAAAAAAACAATTTATCAATAAAAGTATTGCCTAAAAATTTAGAATTTTTCTATTATTTTATTAAGAAGGTAAATAAAAACGATATTGATACTGAAAGTTTTAAATATTTATCAAAAATCTTTAAATCTGTAAACCATTCAGAATTCACAAAATTTTTTAATGATGAAGATTATAAGCTGTTATCTAAAATCTTTAACGAAAACTTCTTTAACTTATTTAAAAAATATCGCACATATTTTTTATATAATTTGATACGAAAAAAAAAATCTAATTATTTAAAGAATATTTTAAGAATAATTAATAGATTATTTCTTAAAACTGGTTTTCATATTGTTTTTGTGGGAACGGATGGATCGGGAAAATCAACTCAAATAAACTCCTTAATAAATTCAAATATATTAAATCTTTTTAGAGGCTATGAGATTTTCCATTTATTTAACAATTACCACGAAGGTAATAAGAAGAATGTTAAACCTTATTTAAAAAAAAATTATGGAATTATTTTATCGTTTTTTAAGATTATTTATCTTTATGTGCGTTTTTTAAAAAATTACATATTTAAAATTTATCCATTATTAGTAAGGTCCAATCTTGTTGTGTCAGATAGATATTATCAGGATGTTTTTATTGATCCAAAGAGATACAGAATAGGTTTTTTTTATAAAGCTATAGAAATTTTGTATAAATTACTACCAGACCCTGATTTAATTATTGTAATGCATTCAGATATTAAATCTTTAAAACATAGGAAAAATGAACTCAATGACATAGATATAAAAGTTAATAATAGTAAATATATCAAATTTGCAAAAAATAATAATAAAGCCTATTTGGTAAGCTCAAACAAAAATATAAACATTACCTCTAAAAAAATTATAAAGTTAATATGTTTAGAAAAATTACTAAAATAATTTATATTTATGATTTATGCTTAAAATTTTAATATCTGCTTATGCTTGTGAACCAAATAAAGGATCAGAGCCTGAGGTTGGCTGGAAAATTGCTAATACTCTAGGCACTTTAGGGCACAAGGTTTATGTAATTACTAGAAGTAATAATAAAGAAAATATTGAAAATTATCTAAAATATAAAAAGGCTAAAAATATTACTTTCTTATATTTTGATCTCCCAAAATGGATAATCAAGATTTTAAGAAAAAAAAAAAATTCTTATTCATATCTTTATATTTATTTGTGGCATATTTTTATTTTTTTTTATGCACGCAATATTATTAGTCAAGTAAAATTTAATTTAATACATCATGTAACTTTTGCAAGTCTACGATTTCCAAACTTACTATCAATTTATAAGATACCTTTTGTTTTTGGTCCAGTAACAGGTGGTGATGTTGTTCCATTTCATTTGAGAAAATCATTTCCGTTATCTGAAAAAATTAAAGAATATTTGAGAGATTTAAGTAATAAATATATTAAATTTTCCCCTTTATTAAATTTAACATTTCATAATTCTTATTTAATAATTGTTAATAACAATGAAACAAAAAAATTAATTCCAAAAAAATATCATTACAAGGTTAAAGAATGTCTTGCAATTGGTGTAGATAAGAAAAATAGCATAATAAAAAAAACAAGAAAATTTAATAAATTTTTTCAAATTTGTTATGTGGGTAATTTAATTCCCATCAAAGGTTTGGATATATTATTTAAAACATTTTTAAAATTAATTAAGAATAATCACAATATTAGATTGAATATTATTGGTAAGGGGCCGTTAAAATTAAAATTGATTACTGAAGCAGAGAAATTAGGAATTAATAAATATATTAGATGGATTGGACAAGTTAACAGAAAAAAATTAGAATTTTTTTATAAAAAAAATGATTTATTAATAATGCCTTCTTTAAGGGATTCTGGTGGTTTTGTAATTTTAGAGGCAATGAATAATGGTTTGCCTGTAGCAATATTAAATATTGGAGGTCCAGCAAAGATTGTAGATAATTCATGTGGGATTAAAATAAATGTAAAAGATTTAACACTGGAACAAATTGTTAATAATTTATCAAATAAGATCAGTTATCTAATTAAAAATCCTAAGATATATGAGTCGAAAGTTAAGAAATCGTTATTGAAAGTCAAAAACTTTTATTGGTCTAAAAAAGTTAACTTTATTTATAAAAATTTTAAAATAAATGAAATTAAAAATAAAAAAAATTCTATTATTAGTTCAATTACCCGAACCCACACACGGTGTTTCAGTTGTTAATCAATCAATTATGAAAAGTGAAATTATTAAAAAAAATTATCACTTAGATTATGTGGACATTGCTACAAGTAAAAATATCAATGAGATAGATGGATTTACTTTTAAAAAAATTTTATTTTTTTTTAAATCATATTTTTTTTCTTTTATAAAGCTTATTTTGTTTAAACCTGATGTAGTTTATTTTTCTGTTAGTTTATTTGGATTAGGCTTTTTAAAAGATAGCTTTTACATAATTTTATGTAAAGTTTTTCATTGTAAAATTATATGCCACATACATAGATCGGGTTTATCTAAAAAAATCAATCATAGAGCAATAATAAAATTTTATTATAAATTAGTATTTAAGAATATTGATATAATTCATTTATCTAAAAGTTTAAGAAAAGATATAAAACCTTTTTTGAATAATAATTCAAAAATAGCTATAGTAAATAATGGTATCTCAAAACATGAAATTGAAATTAAAAAGAAAAAAAATTTTATATCCTTTGTTTTTCTCGCAAACTTAACTGAGTCAAAAGGAATTAAAGAATTATTAGATTCAATTGTGCATCTAAACAAAAAGAAAAACTTAATAAAATTTAATTTAAATATAGTTGGTGATTATACAAATACTTTTTCTAGAGAAGATAAAAAATCTTTCTTAAAATTAAATCATATTCATAATAATGTTAAGTTTTTTGGTTTTCAAAAAGGGAAAAAAAAATTCAAAATTTTAGCTAATTCTGACATAATGATTTATCCTACTAAAGATGATTGCTTCCCACTGTGTATTCTTGAGGCATTATCATATGGTTTACCTGTAATTTCTACCAATGTTGGTGCGATACCTGATATTATAAAAGATAAAGTTAACGGTATAATCATTTATAAAAATAATAAAAAAAATATAATAAGCTCAATTAATTACTATTTAAAAAATAAAAATATTATCAAGAAACAATCAATAGTTAATGAAAAATTGTACAATGATTTTTTCAATTTTGAAATATTTGAGAATAATATGGTAAAAACATTTAAGCAGCTAATAAAATAAATTTATTTTACTTTTCTAGCAAATTACTTAAATTATTATCTTTAAATACTTTTTTTCCAATTACTTTTGCGCCATATTTGGTTAAATGTTTTCTGTCTGGTGTTAATAAATTACCATTTCTATCTGTTATTAAAATTTTTCCATTGTTAGTTATTTTTTCCATAATTGAAATTCTGTTTTTTTTCGGAATAATTTTTTTAAACTTCTTTTCATCATTTTCTGCTTGTTCAGTGACATTATTATACAAATTTCCTCTATTATTTTTAGATATTCTTGCAAGCCAATTTAAATTATAGCCAAAATGTTTTTGACCAACATAAAAAATATCCTTGGATTTATCTTCGGCTAATAGAATGTTTTCGTTAATACATTTTTCATTATATTCTGTATCAGCATAAATTATAATTTGAGAATTATTATAAATTGATTTGTCATTCTTTTTTTTGATGCTGTTAATACATCTAGGAAATTTACTTTGGTAAATAATGTCCATATTAAAAGTGTTATAATTTTCTTTAATCATGTTAATAAAATCTCTTCCAAAACTATCACCTATAATTAATATTTTTAATTTTTTATTTTTATCAAATTTATCTTTTTTATATTTATTTGCGCTTTCATTATAAGCGTGTGAGATATCTGTCTTAAGTAAGTTTACCTTGTTATCGTCATATATTCTGGATTGTAATCCGTTGGTTTCATGGAGCATATAACCATAGCTAATAAATATTACTGAAATTATGATTGTTAAATAATAAATTAATTTTTTTGATATTTTATTTTTATTTCTAAATGGGGTTTCTATATATTTCCAAGTTAAAAACGATAAAATAAATATTACTAATAATAGAATTAATTTGGCCAATACTAATGGTGGATCCTTAGAATAAACTCTAAAATATACCAACACTGGCCAATGCCAGAGGTACAAACTATAGCTCATTTTACCAACTAAAATAGAAATTCTATTTGTTAAAATTTTGTAAATAATACCTTTTTTCTCTTGAGATAAAATTATTAATGCGGCTCCAATAGTTGGTAATAATGTTGATGGTCCTGGTGTAGCATTTTCTTTTGATAAAAAAATAATTGAAAAAAAAATTGTTAAAATCCCTAAAAAATTAAATAAATTTGTATTTTTTAATTTATTATTATCTTGTATTTGATAAAATGCTAAAAGAGACCCAATCATCAATTCCCAAGTTCTTGTTGGTAACGAATAAAAATTAATTCTTTGAAAATTTAAAGACCCAATCATGCTAATAGCAAAACTTAATAAAAATATAGATACTAAAATCAAACCAAGATC
>ENA-OSJC01002992-OSJC01002992.1-marine-metagenome-genome-assembly--contig:-NODE-2992-length-12391-cov-5.564317_pt1 | contig 12391 bp, 12 predicted proteins | sample MGYA00237885_ERZ534234 | MGnify/ENA primary metagenome ERZ534234 (study PRJEB26413, sample SAMN06343907) | marine metagenome | isolation source: coastal waters | place: Atlantic Ocean: West Antarctic... | reverse complement strand
AAAACTGGAGTATTCACATCAACGATTGCGGAGGCAGGAGCCTTCATAAAAACCAAGGATGAATTAGAGGCTCCTAATATTCAATTGCACTATGCACCGGCGATGGTAATTGACCATGGAAGAAAAACTGCATGGGGAACAGGTTTAAGTTGTCATTCCTGTTTGTTGCGACCTAAGTCTCGTGGTGAAGTTACTCTTGAGTCTGCTGACCCGTTTGCAGATCCTCTTATAGACCCTAAGTTTTTAAGTCACCCAGATGATATGAAAGATATGGTTGATGGGTACAAAGCAATGATGAAGGTTATGAGCAGTGAACATTTTAGCAAGTACATCTCTGAGGACACTCAGAGACCCGTAGATATTAATGACGATGCTGATATTGAAAAAGCCATGCGCGAATTAGCAGACACTGTTTATCATCCAGTTGGAACTTGCAAGATGGGAGACGATGATATGTCAGTGGTTGATAGCAATCTGAAAGTTCATAAAATCAAAGGATTAAGGGTTGTTGATGCTTCGATCATGCCAACACTAGTTGGAGGGAACACAAATGCTCCTACTATCATGATTGGTGAAAAGGCAGCAGATTTAATAATCCATGACTGGGCATAATTTAAAAAAATAAGCTAACCCAAGGCTATCTATTTAACTTTTTTTTCTCTAAATTAAATAGAGTCATAAAATTTTTGGGGGAGTTTATGCAGGGTTTTTTACCATCAGTCGAGCCTGTTAAAACCTATTCACTGACAAGTGAATCACTTAGCAGGATTGAAGAGATCTGTAAATCTTTGCCCAAGTTGCTTCTAACTGGAAAGGTGCAGTCAACTATTCAAAAGCTTTCTGTCAAAGATCTCACTGTTGCCCATCTTTTAGAAAACAATTCAGAGCAGGACATCAAACTTGCAATGTCTCATTTAAGTTTTATAGCGCATGCTTATATTTGGGGGGATCATGCTCCAAATGATCAATTGCCTGAAGCTCTTGCAGCCCCATGGGTTCAAGTTGCAGGCATGGTTGGCCGACCTCCAATCTTGAGTTACGCAAGCTACTGCCTAGATAATTGGTTTTTAATAGATTCAGATGAGCCCATTTCCTTAGAAAACGTCGGATTGATTAATAATTTTCTTGGAGGCGTTGATGAAGACTGGTTTGTGACGATTCATGTTTGCATAGAGCATGCTGCTGCTGGAGCCATACAGGCTTGCGCAGACATCGCGCATTGCAAGCCGGGCTCCGATGAAAATAAAGCCGATGTTTTGCTTAAAAAAATTATCTCTTCAATGCAGGAGGTCAATGCTATTTTCTCCAAGATGCCAGAAAAGTGCGATCCCTACATTTACTACCATCGGGTGAGACCTTTTATCTTTGGGACCAAGGACAATCCAGATCTAGAAAATGGATTGATTTATGAAGGACAGTTCAACAATCAGGCGCAGTTTTTTAGAGGAGAGACCGGAGCTCAAAGCAGCATGATTCCATCTCTAGATGGCGCACTGCAGATAGAACATACCAAGGATCACTTGCGCCATTACTTGAATGAGATGAGGGATTACATGCCACCTTTGCACAGGCAATTTATTGAATCCCTGGAAACTCAATCTCAAGTTAAAGCTTTGATTGATGGCTCTGCAAAGTTAACCGAGTCATACAATCAATGCCTTGAGGAGATTAAAGTCTTTCGCTCAATGCATCTAGAATATGCGGGCACCTATATCCATAAACAATCTCAAGCTACTAATGCTATCGGCAGAGGTGGATCAACAATTACCGGCACGGGCGGAACTCCCTTTATGTCCTATCTAAAAAAACATAGAGATGAAACAGAGGAACAAAAAAAATAATTTTTAAGCTTTTAGGCTTCTTAGTTTGCTTAATTTTTAATGCTACTATTTAAATTTAATTAAAGGAGATACCCATGAATTCAGTTGAGATAAAACAATTTGCTCTGGCCGATGAGGTGAACGAAAGCTTTGATCATGCAAAAATTGAAGCAGTCAACGTCAGAGGTCAACGAGTACTTCGCCTGACTTTAGAGCCAGGCTGGAAATGGTCTCAAGATGTAAAACCCAACATTGGAACGGACAGTTGCCAAGCAGATCATCTGGGTGTGATTATTGCTGGTTCCATTGCCTGTTTGCACGATGATGGCACTGAGAAGACATATTCAGCAGGGGATGCTTATTCCATTGCACCAGGTCACGATGCGTGGGTGGTTGGAGATGAGACTGCTGTTGCGTTTGAATTTGGCGGATTATGGGGCGAATAACAGTACAAGAAATAATCCTGAGATAAGAATATGGCGCATTGGTCTTATGGTGATTGCAAGCTTGATCGCAAGGGCAGAAAAATTTTCTTTGTTGGGTATTCTGAGGAACTTTCCATTAAAGGCAAACCAATAGAGCTTTGGGAGCCGGAGGCAGTCTTTTTGACCAGAGCAAAATAGCTAGGCCAAACTAAGGCCTGATGATTGGGGCATCCAAGGTCTTGGCTGCATCCCTTATACCACCTAGATTCACTGCATTGGAATACCCAAGCTCAAGCAATTGTTTAGTGACTCTGCCTGAGCGACCACCACTTGCACAGTAAAGTAAAATTTCTGTATCTTTCGATTTCACTGCCGAGGCAATCTTGGTTCCTATTTCATTGGCCGGGATGTGGGTGGCTGAAGCTAGGTAGCCTGAATCCCACTCAGCCTGAGTTCTGACATCAATGACGATGGTTTCACCGGCTGATAGCTGAAAGCTAAAGCTCAGCATGATAACCAAGAAGGACGTTTTAAGGCTTGTAACAGTGTTTTTGTAATGCATGCTTTATCCTAATCAATTCTATGATCCCTATCAATTAATTTGTCTAGCCATTAAGTGTGCCTAGATTTATAGTATGTACCTTATGTCCATTATTGCAGCCACAAATCTTCAGAAATTCTATCCTGACCCCGAGGTTCCTGGCAGTACATTTGCTGCAGTCAACACAATCAACTTAAACATACATGCAGGAGAAATCTTTGGTCTTTTAGGTCCAAACGGTGCTGGCAAGACCTCAACCCTTGAGATGTTAGAGGGCCTCAATGAGATAGATGGCGGCAGTGTTTTGATTGATGGAATTGATGTTCAAAAAGATCCCTTTGATGTAAAAAAAATTATTGGTGTTCAGCTCCAATCCAATGAGTATTTCGATCGCTTAAATCTATCGGACTTGCTGATTTTATTTGCCCATCTCTACTCAACATCGGTGAATCCCACTGAGTTACTTGGAAAAGTAAATCTTGAAAATAAACTCTACGCCAAGCCTGATGATCTTTCTGGGGGTCAAAAGCAAAGATTTTCAATTGCTTGTGCATTGGTGCATGATCCAAAAATACTCTTTCTCGATGAGCCAACCACAGGGCTGGATCCACAAGCAAAACACAACTTATGGAAGCTTGTTAAAGCCTTGAATAAAGATGGCATGACCATTGTTTTAACTACCCACAACATGGAAGAAGCGGAGCACTTATGTGATCGTATTGCCATCATGGATCAGGGAAAAATTATAGCTGAGGACACTCCCCAGGAACTCATTTTAAAATACGCACCGGATCCCCCCCAAACACCACTGCATGGAAACATTGAAGATGTCTTTCTGGCTCTAACTGGCCACGGCCTTAGGGATTAAAAAATGTTTACCAAACCTCAATTACATCTTGCAGGTATTTTTTTAAAAATCTTCTATCGCGACCGTCAGTCGCTAATTTTTAGCATGCTGTTTCCTTTAATCTTTACCTTTGCATTTTTATTTGCAGATGGAGAGCCTGACCCAATTAAGCTTGGCTTGGTAAATCAATCTCAGAATGAACTCTCAACTCAATTCATCGAGTTGGTCAAACAAGATCCACTTTTTGCTGTAACTGAAGGTGGGGAAGCTTTATTACGAGAGCAATTAATTGCTGGAGATCAGACGGCAATCATTGTGATTCCAATGTCATTTGATCGCCTTGAAAGCAGCGGTCAAATGAGGCTGCTTCTTGATGCCTCTCAAGTTAGGCAAGTGGGCGCCATTCAAGATGCTCTTGCAGCCATGCTGCTTGCCATAGAAAGAGATATTCTCAACATTCAACCCATGTTTGTTTTGCAGCTAGAAGATGTCAAAGCTAGACCTCAACGTTACATTGATTTTCTATTACCAGGGATTATTGCCTACATGCTAATGAACCTATGCATTGCTGGCAGTGGATTTAATATCGTGGAATATCGTCGCAGAGGTATTCTTAAACGACTCTTTGTAACACCCATCCGGCCCAGAGATTTTATTATCTCAATCGTCTTGGCAAGAATGCTGATTGTCATTATTCAACTTTCTGTGATTATTGCTCTTGCCATTGGTTTGTTGAAGGTCAATATTGTCGGCGGCTTACTGTCACTTTATGGTCTCATCATCCTTGGTGCTCTGATTTTTCTTTGTATTGGATTTTTTCTTGGCAGCTTGGCTAAAACCCAAGAATCCATTCGACCCATTGTTCTGCTCTTTACCTTTCCACAGCTTATTTTCTCTGGAATTTTCTTTCCCATTGCTTCACTGCCTTTGGTGATTCAGCCCATAGCCCATGCTTTGCCCTTAAGTGTTATCGCAACTTCTATGAGAGATATAGCAAATGACGGCTCTTCATTGTTTGTGATGAACCTCAACATGCTTGGGATCATTTTATGGATTCTGGTGAGCTTCTTTATTGCGACAAAGTTTTTTGTGTGGCGAAAGATTGCCAATTAAACAATTACAATATACTCACAGGTATTATGGATTTTAGCTTAGGGGACAAACTTTTAAATGTACCCGCTTTGGTCGAGTTGCTCAACCAGGCCTTTGATTCATTCTTAGTCTAAATTACAAACTATTTAATCCTACATTTAGACCACTAATTAAATCTTCTTTTGCTTCTAAGCCTGCAGATATTCTTACCAAGCCTTCGGATATTCCAGCTTCAGCTTTTTCAGCCTCAGTAAGTGCAGCATGAGTCATGGTAAAAGGATGACAGACCAAGCTTTCAAAACCCCCAAGAGACTCAGCTAAGTAAAAATGTTGGACTGCTTCAAAGAATTTTTTCACATCAACCAATCCGCCTTTGAGCTCAAAACTTAACATGCCACCAAAACCTTTTTGCTGTTTAGCGGCGAGAAGATGAGAGGGGTGAGATTCGAGACCTGGATAGTACACTTTAGATACTTGTTCATGAGCTAAGAGAGCTTGAGCCAATGCCATAGCATTGGTTTCATGAGATTGCATTCTTAAGCTTAGAGTTCTTAAGCCTCTCGTGGTCAAGTAGGCATCAAAAGGCGCCCCAGCAACACCTAGGTTATTTGCCCAATATTGAATTTTTTCGTGCAATATTTTGTTATTAGCAATGACCGCACCGCCCACTACATCTGAGTGGCCATTGATGTATTTAGTAGTTGAGTGCATCACAATATCTGCGCCTAATTTTATCGGGTTTTGCAAGGCAGGAGAAAGGAATGTATTGTCCACTGCTACGAGGGCATTCACAGTTTTAGCCAGCAAAACAATTTGCTCAATATCTACAGTCTGAAGCAAAGGGTTAGATGGAGTCTCCACCCAGATGAGCTTCGGCTGCAACTCCTCAATACAAGATTTAAGAGTTACGAGATCTTGCTGATTAACAAATTTAACTCTCAGAGCCCCTTTCTCTGCCAGTGCAGCAAAGAGCCTGTATGTGCCACCATAACAATCATGAGGGAGTATCACCGAGGCATTAATATCTAGAATACTTGCAATCAGTGATATCGCAGACATTCCAGAACTTGTAATGGTCCCGCCGTAGCCGCCTTCTAATTCTGCAAGCGCAGTGGCTAAAATATCTCGTGTTGGATTGGCTGATCTGGTGTAGTCATAGGGCTGCTCCTTACCAAACTCATGGAACGCAAAGTTTGAGGATAGATACAGGGGTGGAATAACTGCTCCAAATTGCTGGTCTGTTGCTATGCCAGCAGATGCTGTAATTGTTTCAATACTTTTATTCTTTTTCATAATACTTGCTCCTATGACCTGACGATAAAACGATCAGGCAAAAAAAAACCCATCAGCTTGGCTAGATAGGTTTTCGGGTTCTATTTAGCTGAATTTATAAAGCACCCGCAATCGGAATTCAAATCGGTGCTGTAGCAATCTTATTCCAATAACTTAAAATTACAAGTATGTAGCAATCCTCATAAGATTTACCATCAGGAATAACGTGCATTAGATTGAACATTTTTTTTAAAATCTATTGTGAAAAAAAGATTTTATACGAGGAACGAAAGAAGGTTAGAACTGCAAGCAAGAAGATTGCTTTACGGGAAGGAAGCTAAGGATGGACTTAATCTTTTTTCCAGCGGGTTTTTGCCTTTGATCCTGTTTTTTTGTTGTATGGTTTGTTTGCTGTATTGCCACTAGGTTTTCCAGCACTATTACCACTTGGTCTTGCATTACTATTACCACTTGGTCTTGCAGAGCTGTTACCGCTGGGTCTTGCAGAGCTGTTACCGCTGGGTCTTGCAGAGCTGTTACCGCTGGGTCTTCCGGCACCACTTCCACCAGGTCTTCCGGCACCACTTCCACCAGGTCTTCCGGCACCACTTCCACCAGGTCTTCCGGCACTACTTCCACCTGGTTTTGAAAAACTATTTCCAGATCTACCATCAGAGCTTCGGTTGTTTCTTGAGAAGGCTGGCTTTCTACCCCTTGGGTTTCTTGATCTAGAATCACCGCCACCACCAGGTGAAGGTTTATCAGTTGGCTTAAAAGCTTCATGACTGGTTTGATCAATTTTAATTTTTAGTAGACTTTCAATGCCACGTAAAAACTTATGCTCATCAACGCTCATTAGAGAGATGGCAGTGCCTTCTTGCCCAGCTCGACCCGTCCTACCAATTCTATGAATGTAATCATTGGGATAAGTCGGCATATCAAAATTGACAACAAAGGGTAGGTTGCTGATATCAATACCTCTAGCAGCAACATCTGTTGCAACCAAGATTCGTACATCTTTTTCCTTGAACTCTCTTAGTGCTTTGGTTCTTGCTCCTTGAGTCTTATCACCATGAATGGTTCCTGTTTGAATTCCTGCGGAATTAAGATGCTTAGCAATTTTTTCACAACCGTGTTTTGTTCTTGAGAATACTAAAGCTTGATTCCATTGCTCGTCTTCAATCATATGAGCAAGCAAATCGTTCTTTTTATTTTTATCAACGTGATAAATCATCTGCTTGATCTTTGTAACAGCAGTATTTGGTGATTGAGCGCTGATTTCTACCAACTCATCACCTAGTGACTGAGCAAGCTTTTTAATTTCTGGAGAGAAGGTTGCTGAAAAGAGTAAATTTTGTCTAACAGGGGGCGTCATAGCAATAATCTTTTTGATGTCATGAATAAAACCCATGTCCAGCATGTGATCTGCTTCATCTAACACAAGTATTTGCACTTGATCTAATTTAACTGCTTTTTGGTTAACTAAATCTAACAATCGCCCTGGAGTTGCAACCAAAACATCTAAGCCTTTTTTAAGCTTGGCTTTTTGTGGAAAGATTTTTGCTCCACCAAATACAGCGGTTGAGGTAATAGAGGTAAACTTGCCATAAGTGTAAACACTCTCTCTGACCTGGGCTGCAAGTTCTCGAGTTGGAGTTAACACTAAAGCATGAACATTTTTACCGTAAGGCTTTGCTTGTTCTTGCAGCATTTCGATCATTGGCAGTACAAAGCTTCCTGTTTTGCCTGTGCCTGTTTGAGCAGCCGCCATAAGATTCTTGCCTGCAAGAATAACAGGGATAGCTTGTTGTTGAATTTCAGAAGGTTCAGTGTGCTTAAGCTCTTCTAGTGATCTTAATATTGGTTCGGATAAACCGAGTTCTTTGAATGACATTTTTTATTATTAAATAGGATGTGGGAGAGTTCAGATGACTGCAGGTTATAGACTTAGATGCCCTGGGTCAATTAAACATTTGATATAAATGTGCATTAACTTTCATCTTAGGCTATGCCTTTGCTTTTTTTCTCGTATAATCCCCATCAATTTAAGGTCACCATGAATAAAAATACATTAAGAAACATTGCCATCATTGCCCACGTTGATCATGGTAAAACCACACTCGTAGATAAAATTCTTCAGCAATCAGGTACCCTGGATAGAAAAAACATGGGTACTGAAAGGATCATGGATTCTAATGATCAGGAGAAGGAGAGAGGCATTACTATTCTTGCAAAGAATACCGCTATTAACTGGAAAGATCATCGAATCAACATCATTGATACTCCTGGCCATGCTGATTTTGGAGGTGAGGTTGAGAGGGTTCTTTCTATGGTGGACTCAGTGCTATTGCTTGTAGATGCCGTGGATGGGCCGATGCCGCAAACTCGTTTTGTAACTCAAAAAGCATTTGAACTAGGATTAAAACCCATTCTTGTTATTAATAAAGTAGACAGACCAGAAGCAAGACCGCACTGGGTTTTAGATCAGGTCTTTGAGCTGTTTGATAACCTTGGTGCTACAGATGAGCAGCTTGACTTCGATGTCATCTATGCCTCTGCACTCAATGGTCTAGCAGGACTCGAAGCGGATAACCTATCAGAGGATATGACCCCATTGCTCGATATGATTGTTGAGAAAGTTGCTGCACCTGATGTCGATGAAGAAGCACCTTTTAGAATGCAAATAAGCGCCCTAGATAGCAATAGCTATGTTGGTGTTATTGGTATTGGCAGAATCACGGGCGGCTCGGTTAAACCAAATGACAGAATTACAGTTGTCGACAAGGACCTTAAAGAGAGAAAGGCAAAAATTTTACAAGTTTTAGGACATCATGGGCTCGAGCGAGTTGAAATCGAAGTAGCTAAAGCAGGTGACATTGTCTGTATTACTGGAGTTGAGGCTCTAAACATCTCAGACACTCTTTGCGATCCCGAGCACATCAACCCTATGCCGCCACTCAGCGTGGATGAGCCAACAGTCAGTATGGTATTTCAGGTAAATGATTCTCCATTTTGTGGAAAAGAAGGCAAGTACGTGACTTCAAGAAATATAAAAGATCGCCTGGAGCAAGAACTTGTTCACAACGTAGCCTTAAGAGTTGAGGATGGTGAAAGTGCAGATAAATTTAAAGTTTCTGGACGCGGTGAGTTGCATTTATCTGTCCTGATTGAAACCATGAGAAGAGAAAATTATGAAGTGGCAGTTTCCAAGCCTCAGGTTATTCAGCGAGAGGTAGATGGTCAAATACATGAGCCGTTTGAAATTGTAGTCATTGACATAGAAGAGCAACATCAAGGCGCAATCATGGAAGAGATGGGCAACAGAAAGGCAGACCTTCAATCTATTACTGTAACTGAAAATGGCAGGATGAAATTAGACTTCATGGCTCCTTCAAGAGGCATGATTGGTTTTCGCTCTAGTTTTCTGACACTTACAAGTGGCAGCGGAATACTCACCAGTATCTTTGATCATTATGGTCCAGCTAAAAAAGGTGAAATCGCTAAACGCCAAAACGGTGTCATGTACTCCATGATCGCAGGAAAGACATTAGCTTATGGCCTCTTTAATCTTCAAAATAGAGGCAGAATGTTTGTGGGTCATGGTTTGGATGTTTATAAGGGACAAATTGTTGGCTTACATGCACGTGACAATGACTTGCCTGTTAACCCAACCAAAGCCAAACAATTAAATAATATCAGAGCTGCTGGAACGGATGAAAATTTAATCCTTACCCCGCACATAGTTCACACACTCGAACAGGCATTAGAGTTTATTGAAGACGATGAGCTTGTTGAGGTTACTCCAAAAAGCATTAGACTAAGAAAGAAGGTCGTTAAATAGACCAATTCACCATCACGAGACTGAGGAACCCAGCTTTAATGATGTATCTATTTTTTGCAGCTCTTCTTGGAGCATCTATCTATCTTGGCAATGCTGCGGTTTCCATTTTTCTTGGTATTATATTTACCCTGTCTTTCAAACCTGAGCCTGATTTTTTTTCCAGGAAAGCTGGTACAACACCCTTGCAAATAGGCATTGTGATTCTTGGTGGAACCATTAGTCTTCCATATGCCTGGAGCGTTAGCTCAAACTTTTTGCCCTGGATAGCTTGCTTTGTTCTCGTATCCTTTTTTCTTGGTTTATTACTAGGAAAGCTTTTAGGTATTCAACAGCGAGTAGCATTTTTGCTTTCTGCCGGTGCAGCCATCTGCGGTGGCACAGCCATGGCAGCAGTTGCACCAATCATCAAAGCCAAGCCTCAAGAATTGTTAGTGGCGATGAGTATTGTCTTTTTGTTAAATGCAATTGCCATAGTTTTTTTCCCAATGATTGGATCATATTTAGGGATGAGCAATTTTGATTTTGGAGCTTGGTCCGCTCTCGCAATCCATGACACCAGCTCTGTTGTTGGTGCAGCATTAAATTACAGTAAAGAGTCAGTTGATGTGGCAGCAACTTTAAAGTTAGGCAGAACAATTTGGATCATTCCTTTGATCTTATGTGCAAATTGGTATTTTAATCGAGAGGCCAAGGCTGCTAAATTTCCAAGATTTATTCTATTTTTTATTCTTGCTTTGATTCTTAATACATTGCTTGGCTTAAATGAGGCAACACTGTCTGTCTTGAAAATCTTGAGCCAAGCTTTTCTGATGTTTGGACTTTTTTGTATTGGCACCCAAACCAATCTCTTCGACTTGAAAACAATAAGTGCAAAGCCACTAATTCTTGCATTGCTTTTATGGTTTGTGGCGATGCCATCAGCATATTTCCTTGTCACAATACTCTAAGTAAACTTATAAATCCTACCTCTAAGTAAAGAGGAATATTTATTTTCGATATGATTATCTCAATGGGGTATTATTCTTGAAAGGGGAGAATTTTATGAAAGAATTTGAAAATAAGGTTGTTGTAATTACCGGTGCTGGTAGTGGAATAGGCAGAGGCTTAGCGGAGCATGCTGCGTCTTTAAAAATGAGGCTGGTTTTAGCTGATATTAATGAAGAGGGTCTAAATGAGACCTTAGATATGGTTAAATCTCATGGAGTTGAAGCAATTGCCAGGGTGACTGATGTGAGCTCCTTGGATGCAGTCCAAAACTTAGCTAGCCAGACTTATGAAACTTTTCAAAACTGCCATCTCCTTTTTAATAATGCTGGTGTTCTTGGGCCTGCCCCATTAGCAAACGTTAACAGGGACATGTATGACTGGCTGATTAACATCAATTTAGGTGGTTGCTTTAATGGTATTAATGCTTTTCTTCCTAAAATGAAAGAATCAGGAGAGGAGTCAAGAATTGTTGCCACTTGCTCAACATCAGGTTTTATTGCCTATCCAATGCTTGGTTTGTATTCAGCATCCAAGTTTGGGATCAGGGGATTGATGACTTCTTTACGAGCAGAGCTTACCAATTCGAATGTGGGGGCAAGTATTGTTTGCCCTGGTGAGGTTAGCACCAACATAGTTAACAGCACCTTTAAAGCGCCGGAGCCATCAGCAGCCAAGGAAATTGAAATAGATCCAGGTACATTGGAAATGCTCGAAGTTGCAGCAAAAGATGCACAGGACACATTTCCTATTTCTTCTTTAGAGGCAGCTCAAGCTATTTTTGCAGGCATTTCAAATGAAGAGTTTTATATTTTTACCCACAAAGGATACAAGCGACAATTAGAGGATATTTCAAGCGAGTACCTTGAAGCCTTCGATAGAGCGATGTTCCAGTAAGTTTTAAAATATGCTTTATAAGATATTGTTTGGAATTTTTATTGTTGCTATTTTAGTGACCTTAATCTTTGGCCCAAAAGCGCTTAGAGTTTACAACTTCATTCATTTATTTGATGAAGATAAGATTTCGAATAACTTTATTAATATAAATAAAATTTTCCCAACTACTCTTATTGCAAAATCAAATAGTCCTCATATTTTTACAAAACGAGCTTTTGAACTTCCTGAATTTTATGAACTTGATGACAAAACATACAATCTTGAAGAGTCGTTGGATTATTTTAAATCAGATGGATTGATTATTTTGCATAACGGTGACTTGCTGTATGAGAGTTATTGGCAAGGTAACTCTAAAGATACTACTCATATTTCTTGGTCAGTAGCGAAATCTTTTCTGTCAGCTCTTATTGGCATTGCATATCATGATGGCTTGATTGCAGATCTAAATGATCCTATTACTAAATACCTCAAAGATTTTATTGGAACAGGGTATGAGAATGTTCCCATTAGAGATATTTTACAAATGTCATCTGGAGTTGTTTTCAATGAAGACTATGCTGACCCTAATTCTGATATTAACAAGTTTGCTCGAGCTGTAGCAGAGGGCACATCAATGAGAGATTTTGCGAAGACTCTCAGAAATGGAAAAGTTCCAGGAACTTTTAATCACTA
>ENA-OSJC01002991-OSJC01002991.1-marine-metagenome-genome-assembly--contig:-NODE-2991-length-12393-cov-3.452907_pt1 | contig 12393 bp, 11 predicted proteins | sample MGYA00237885_ERZ534234 | MGnify/ENA primary metagenome ERZ534234 (study PRJEB26413, sample SAMN06343907) | marine metagenome | isolation source: coastal waters | place: Atlantic Ocean: West Antarctic... | reverse complement strand
TTATTTTTGGTATTAGGGAACTAAATATTCTATTTGACTACAAAATCAAAGGAAAAACAACTATCACTTCTACTAAATATGAGAAGACAACTGCTGCAAAACCCAACATCGGTGCAATTCTAAAAGCATTATTTTGGATTATATCTAATTTGAAATACCTTCAAAACAAACGTAAGAAAATTCATGCATATAGAAAAATTTCAACTAAAGAATTACAAGAAATGAATATAATCAGTAATGACCAAAAGTAATTTTTATCTGTTAAAACAATGATTTTATCCTTGATTCTAATTATGTTGAAATTCGTATTTCTGACTGTATTAAAGTCTAAATTGACAATATATTATAAATGACTTAATAAAATTCATTAATTAATATGAGTAGATCAAATAAAATTATTTTTACATTTTATGTATGTCTTGCAATTTCATTAATCTCTATATTTTCATGGCTTGATTCTTCATATGACCGTCCTCAAATTGATATTCAACTTCCAACAGAACCAATTAAAGAAATTAGTTTTTCAAATATACTTACTAATAGAACTCAAGCAGAAATGTTCGATGTATTAACTGATGTTAAAAATTATCCCAAAGTTTTACCAAATAACATCTTATCTGTAGAAATTTTAGAGACAACTGATAATTCAATTACTGCCATAGAGGAACTAAAGGAAAATTTCATTAAAACTAAATTAACTGTGAAACATTCATTCATTCCCATGGAAAAACATGTTATAGAAATTTTAGATGGAGATGCTAAAGGAACAATTATCACTCAATATTTTAAACAAACACCGACTGGTTATCAAATTCAAACTAATGTTGAATTTAATCTAAAAGGAATATTGTCCCCTGTGACATTTTTACCTAAATCTAGTCTACAACATGCTAATGATACTATAATTAAAGAATTTGCAAGGTATGCAAAAGCAAAAGTTGCCCTTTCTGAAAATGAATTTGCAATTGATTCACTATATCGTGAAATTCTTTTAAGACACGCAGATCGTGAAGGGCTAAAATTTTACACAAAAATGATGGAAGAAGAAAAAATAACTATTGAGGACATACGAGAATTACTAATGAATTCAGAAGAATATAAGAAATCAATTCTACTAAAAGAATTCGCTGAAAAGGATATCATTAACCCTGAAACAAGAAAAATCATTAATGAATTGTATTTGGAAATTCTTGAACGACCTGCGGATAAACAAGGTTTGGAATACTATTCAATAATGTTTGATAAAGAAATGTTATCTCTAGATGACATTAGAAATGAATTGTTGTTGTCAGAAGAAAGATCTCAAATGGATATGTTAAATAAAAATAAGTGAATTTTATGCTAGATCCTTCAAAAATCCTTATTGCTACGCAATGTACACCAATCGAACCGTGGAAAAGTGAAGTCTTACGTTTATTCAAAAGTCTAAATTTATTTGGGGGAAATCTTGCACAAGCAAAAAAAGTTGCATGTTTTTCAGAATCTATTGACGAAAATTTTAAAAACGAACTTGAAGAATTAGGTGTTAAAATTATTTTTATTAAATCATTAGATTCACGATATGCATATGCCAATAAAATACAAATGCTTCAAATCAAAGAAGAGTATGATGTATTAATTACATTAGATACGGACATCATAGTTACGGGAGATTTTAGTAATTATATTGATAAAAATACTATTTCTACAAAAATTGTTGATACTGATCCTTTGGGATTAGAAAATTGGGGAAAATTATTTGAATTTTTTAAATTAGATACACCATCAGATAGATTTCAAACATGTATTACTAACGATACAACCATTCCCTGGTTTAATAGCGGAGTTTTATTTATACCAAAAAAATTTTCTTCTCAACTTTATGATTCATGGATAAAATATAATAAAAAAATTTTAGAAAATTATTATACTTTAAATTTTATGTCTAAAAATTCTTCAACACATGATCACAAATTTGCATTTACTGATCAATATGCATTAGCATTAGCTATACATGAAATTAAATTACCGTATAGATTATTGCCTTTAGATCTTAATTTTTCTACACATCATCATATTCATGAATCATTCCAACCCGAAAAAATTTCTCCATTGTTAGTACATTATCATCATTTAGTATCTAAAAATGGGAATCTTTTTCACTGTAAATATGAAAAAACTAATGCATTGATAAATAATATTAATTCTAAATTAAATTTACCAAATTTAGATTATGAGTTATTAGTTGATGATATTTATTTAGAACTTCTTGGAAGACATGCTGACAATATAGGATTATCACATTATTCTTCATTGTTAAACGATAAAAAAATAACTATTTCTAACATTAAAGAAAACATAAAGAATTCTAACGAATTTAAAACCAAATAAATAAATTTTAAAAATTCCCAGATAAAGACAAAAGATTTATTGTTTCTTTAAAATAATGTGAATATAATTGAATTCTGAACTTCATGCATTTATTATTTGGAATAAAGGACGTGGGAAAACAAACGATATACTACAAGATATTAGAAAAAATTTTGAATTACTAGAAGTTTATGAAATTAATTGGAAATCTGATTTATTTTATGACAACATGACACGCTTTTGTGGAAAAGATATGCCGCCCATATCTTTTATGAAAACTCATCATGGAATTGGACCTTTCTTATTATGTGTAATTATAGATAAAAATCCTCGATATGATCTAAGATCAACAACAAAGGGCGTAAGAACTGTAAATGTTAATACCTTTGACGCAAAACAAACTTACCGTTCATTGGTAGATAATAAGTATAGAATTCATGGTACTGAAACAGAAGAAGAAACCAAACATGATCTTATGATCCTACTTGGGAAAAATTTGAATGATATTCGTAATAGTTTACCCCAAAAATGGGATGAGAAAATTAAAAAACTCCATTCTGATACAGATTCTGAAAGTTGGGAAAATCTTTCACAATTATTTGATGTTTTAAACGCAACTGTAAAATATGTAGTTGTAAGAAATTTTGAAAATTTACCTGATAAGTTTGTATCCGAAAAACATAATGATATTGATATTTTAACAGATCAACTTGAACAAATTAAAATTACTGCAAAAGCAAAAAGAGCTTTTGTAGATGAACATCCAACTCTTTATACTGTAAGAATTGGAAATGAAGATATTTTATTTGATTTTAAACATGTGGAAGATCAATATTTTGATCCAAAATGGTCTAAAGATATACTAAATCACAGAGTATTATCACAACATGGATTTTATATTCCATGTGAAAAAGATTGTTTTTACAGCCTCTTGTATCATGTATTATTACATAAACAAAAAATAACAGATGACTATGTTGAAAAACTTGTTACATTTGCTTCTAAATTAAAAATTAAAAATTTTACTAGAGATACTTTTTCTAAATATGATGGTATCATTAGAATTTTAGATACTTACATGAGAAAAATGGGGTATGACTATACAAGATCAAAAACATCTGGCTTCTATAATTCAAAAGTTGTAGAACTAGCAATTACTAAACGTGAATATTCATTATTTAAAGAAAAATTACAAACAAAAAATTGGTTAGAAGCAGCTGGAGAAATATATCATGAAAATAAACCGTGGATTTTTAAAATGATAACAAATCAGCATAGATCTGATTTTTTATTTTTACTTGATATTAAAAAAGATGATCTAGCTCTTGTTATTGATGCTGATTTAGGTCAAATTGCCATACCATTATCAAGATTTTGTAATGTTATTGCAATAGAAAACGATCCTGATAAAATTGAGATTATGAAGCTTATTGCCAAACAAGAAAATAGAAATAATATCCAATTCATTCATTCTGACATTTATAATGCAAAATTTGAGACAAGTAAATTTAATCTAATCATCAAAAATGGAATTGAGAAAATAGATTCTCTAGATAATAAAGATCAATTGGTTAGTCAACAGGAAATATTGAATAAATTTCATCATTTGCTACAACCTGGCGGAACACTTTATCTTGGGGCTCTTAACAAATTTGGTCTTAAACATCTACTTGGTGAAAAATTAGATGATTTACAAGACTTTGTATATCTGAAAAGTGATCTTGCCAAGTCAATTTTTGAGGGAGAGACAGGTAAAAAACTTAGAACCCTGCCCCATGGGAAAAAAGAGTATGAAAAACTAATTTTAAAATCAGGTTTTAAGGATGTTGATTTTTTGGGAAATATTTCTAATTATATGCTTCCAGATATACTAGTAGATTTATCAAATAATTGTTCTTCTTTGTATATGAGTAATAATTTTTATCTTGTAGATGACCATGATGAAATAAATGGAGCAAGAAGTATGTACGATGAAAAACTAAGACATCTTTATGAGATTTTTTCGGAGCAATTATCAAATTTTTATCCATCTTATTCTATAATAGCACATAAGTGATTTTGATGATTCGTTCAATAATAAATTCACTAAAAAATGATTCCAAGTATAGCAATTATTTTCCTACAAATAAAAAATTATCATATGTAATGATCAATACAGGGAGCTACAGGACATATGAAAAAGGCAGGATTATTTTTTTAATATTGCATGACAATGTTCCATCGTTAGTAGTAAAATTCTATAAAGGTTCAAATGAATTAGTAGAAGAACAATTGAAAAAACAAGAAATAATTTATAAAAAATGTAGTGGTAAAGGAATTTCAAAACCTCTTGGAATTAAGATATTAAATGGTATTCATATAATTATTGAAGAAGGCGTCAATGGAAAGAATTTTGAAAAATATATTTCTGAAAATCCTTCTCAAGATTTATTAAAATTAATTATGCATAAAATAATTTCACTACATAATAATTTTAATAATGTACAAGAATTATCTACTTTTGATGCGCTTAATGAAGAAGTTAATCAACTTCTTGATCAATTCATAAAAACATATCGTCCTAGTGAAAAAGAGATTATGACTATACAAGAGTGTGTATCTATATTTTTACAACATTGTAAGAGTAAAAAAATATTTAAAAGATATTCAAATGGAGATTTTACACCTCGAAATCTAATTGTAGATGATGTTGACATTACATTGACTGATTTTGAATTTGCCGAAGAAACACATCTTTATTTTCTTGACTGGTTAAGATTTTTTAAACAACAGTCCGTATTGCCAAATGACTATCTTTACGAGATTTTAAACTCTGAAATAAAAGATCACTACTTTATATCTGCATTAAAAGAATTTAGTAAATATAGATCAAATGAAAAGATGGATATTGCATTTAGACTTCTAATTGAAATTAAACATTATGTAGTAAGATCAAATGTTTTATCCCCCGCATTATATCAAGCATATAAAAAACAAATGGGTGGATTGATATCTGAAATAACTTCACGTTTGAATGAAAAAAATATAGTTAATGATCAAATCTCTTCTTTTAAGAATACATCTTCATATGATAAAGAATTTTATCATAACATACATGATAGTATACACAAGCATGTTGAAGATGGAGATACAGTACAAAAATTACAAAACCAAATTATAGAGCAAGAAAAGAAAATTACGACGCTTACAACCAAAAAAGACAATTTGGAAAAAACAAATAGAGCACTTGGTACGTTTATTGATAATAATAAAATCTTAGATAATGATTCCAAAAAAATTGTAGACATGCTTTACCTGGAAATACTTCATAGACGTGCAGACAAAGAAGGTTTACTACATTATTCCACTCTATTAGAAAAGAACAAAATGACCGTGGATGATGTACGAAAATCTCTACTAGATTCAGACGAGCATAAACCGTAACGTGGATAATCTAACAAATGAATTAGATTATGTCCGGATCAAACTCTCCTTCTGGTAAATAATCAACTTTTGGATTCTCAACATTGGTAAGAATTCCCCGATATCTATCAAACCCACCATTATTTGGATCGAGTTTATTATAAAATTCATATTTTTCTTCTCTAAGTGTTCTGGTATAACATCCATAATGATTTATTTTAACTGCACTTCTTACAATTACTGATGATTTATTTGAAGATAATGTATATGATGGATGTAAATTACCGGGAAAATCTGTTTGTTCAAAATGCATATCCTTAGGTTGTCCTTGTATTCTTACCATTCGGTCATGCCACTTTAACTCATTACCTTTATCTAAAAATTGGTTTGGTTTCTCCCACATTGGAATAAATTGAAATGAAAAAACGGGTGCATCAGGATAAATCAAATTTATCTCTTTAAACAAAATTTCTTTAGAATTTGGCATTAAAATTTCATCACCATCTATTGTTATAACAAAATCAGGTTTTCTTTTTAATGCCATCTTCAAAAGAATATTTCTATCTCTAGTTTCATCAAAAGGCAAACCCGTTTGGCGGTGTATATCTACTACATTCTTGTATTTTTTACAAATTTTTAAAGTGTCATCTGTAGATCCATCATCAAGCACGACTATTTCTTTGCATACTTCAGATGCATATTCCAGTGATTTTGCAATCCATCTATCTACATTTTTTATTCTATACATTGCAACTATATTTGTCTCATTTCTTTTATCATCAAATTTGTTTAAGTCTATTCTTCGAGGAGTTATTTTGTATTCATCTGAATTCTTTATGTTTTCAATTAATCCTATTTCATCTAGATTTTCATTTTTAAATAAATTGAGAAAGTAATTGAAACCTTCTGTATCAGGTTCTCGATACAAAAGATCAAGATAACATTTCTTTATAATTTCAGAATAATTTTTTTTTGAGGGTAATTTCATAAAATTTAATTATAAAATAGAAATAAAAAGTTATTTTTTAGATTATTATCTAGTTTAGATAAAAATATAAAAATTAGTTTAGAATTTACTCTCATACTTTGTCTAAACATAAACCATTTACATATTGTCAATTTGTCCAAATATAGATTTTAGAGAAGGAATTTTAAAATATATTCAATGGATCAAATCCGAAGATCTTAAACTGATTCTTTAAATAAAAACAAGTCATTATCTTGTCCAAAGATTAATCAGTATCGTTTATTTCTCTACAATTACATGAAAGCCGTAATCTTAGCTGGTGGACTTGGAACTAGAATTAGTGAAGAAACTGATCTAAAACCAAAACCTATGATTGAGATTGGTGGTATGCCTTTACTATGGCATATATTGAAAACATACTCTTTTCATGGAATTAATGATTTTGTTATTTGCTGTGGATATAAGGGGTATGTGATAAAAGAATACTTTGCAAATTATTTTCTTCACATGTCAGATGTTACTTTTGATATGAAACAAAATGTCATGGAAGTTCATAAAAAATCTGCAGAACCGTGGAAAGTAACTTTAGTTGATACTGGGCTTGATACTATGACTGGTGGAAGATTAAAACGAATAAAAAAATATGTTGAGAATCAAACATTTTGTTTTACTTATGGTGATGGTCTTTCTAATCTTTCGATAAAAGATCTCATAGATTTTCATAATACCCAAAAAACATTATCTACTGTTACTGCTGTTCAACCTCCTGGAAGATTTGGAGCCTTAAACATTGAAACAAATAAGATACTTAATTTTCAAGAAAAACCCTTGGGTGATGGAAGTTGGATTAATGGTGGATATTTTGTTTTAGAACCTGGTATTTTTGATTATATTGAAAATGATCAAACGATTTGGGAGCGACAACCTCTTGAAACATTAGCTAAAGATTCTCAATTATCTGTTCATAAACATAAAGGATATTGGAATGCCATAGATACACTTAGAGACAAAAATCACATGCAGGACTTATGGGATAACAAACAAGCTCCTTGGAAAGTTTGGTAGACTAATTTTAATTGATAAATAAATTATTATCTATCTTTTTATTTTCGATTAACCATTTGATATATGCTACTCGATAGTATTTCTTATCTTTAAAATCCTCTTCAGTAAATTTTTTTATTTTTAATAAATTATAAATTTCTTTAATTGCTTTATCCAAACTCCACTTTGTTTCGTATCCGAGAGATTGTTTAATTTTACTAAAATCTACTTTGTATGATCTGGAATCTTTATTCGCATCTTTTGCATAGGTAATACTAGAATTTGGAACAATCTCTTCAACTTTTTGAGCTATTTGTTTGACGGTATAATTATCCTCATTTGTTCCGACATTGAATGCTTGATTATTTACTTCTGAGTTTTTAGCATTTAAGACAGAAATAAATGCATTTGACATATCTTCAACATGTACTAGAGGTCTCCATGCTGTTCCATCGCTTAATAGTTTAACATGATTTGTAGTAAATGCAGAACATGTCAAATTATTTACTACCAAATCTAATCGTATACTATTTGAAAGACCATAGGCAGTAGCACTTCTTAGATTAGTTGTACAAAAATTATTATCACTAAGTTTTGAAATTTCTTTTTCTGAGTTTACCTTTGATTTTGCATATGCTGTTAATGGAGATAACTCTGATTCTTCATCAACTATATTTTCATTCATTCCATAAGAAGAACATGATGATGAAAAAATAAATTTTTCAACTTTTGCTTGTTTTGCCAATTTTGCAAGTCTAATTGTGGCTTTATAATTAATTTCTTCAGTCAAATTTGGATTTATCTCTCCGAGCGGATCATTAGAAAGTGCTGCTAAATGGCATATGCCTGAAACTCCTTTTAGATCCTCAGCTGATAAATCTCTAATATCTTTTTTAATTTGAGTACATTTTGAATCCTCTAAATCTAAAAATCCTTGAGGATAAAAACCAGTATCACATCCTATTACATCAATTTTTTGTTGTAATAGGATTCTCGTTAAAACATTTCCAACATACCCCAAATTCCCTGTTACGAGTATTTTCATAAAATCTCATAAAGACTTAGATATTAAAAATGAATTGAAAATTTCTTAAATCGATAGATGTAAAAATACATTTTAAACTTATTTTTTTTAATGGTTTCACAAAATTGTAGATTTTGTAATTTTGAACTAAATGAGACTTTTACAGATTTGGGGGATTCTCCTTTAGCTAACTCTTATCTTAAAGAAAGTGATTTTGATAAGGAAAAATTTTATCCTCTTTGTACTTTTTTATGTAAAAATTGTTTTCTTGTTCAATTGGAAGAATTAGAGACACCTGAAAATATATTTTCAAATTATGCCTATTTTTCATCATTTTCTTCTAGTTGGCTAAAACATGCTAAAGATTATGTTGATATGATTATTCCCCGATTATCTCTTGATGAACATTCATTGGCAATAGAAATTGCTAGTAATGATGGTTATCTTTTACAAAATTTTACTGGTAAAAATATCCCTGTATTGGGAATAGAACCTGCACAAAATGTTGCTAAAACTGCAATTAAAAAAAATATTCCTACGCTAACAAAATTTTTTGATAGTCAATTAGCTAAAGAGTTAGTTAATGAAGGAAAAACTGCAGATCTCATTATAGGGAATAATGTGTTTGCACATGTTCCATGTCTAAATGATTTTGTTGTTGGTTTGAAAATATTATTAAAATCAAATGGAGTTATTACTTTAGAATTTCCACATTTATTACAATTGATACAAAATAATCAATTTGATACAATTTATCATGAACATTTTTCATATTTTTCTTTACTTACTGCAAAAAAAATTTTTGAATATCATGGATTGAAAATATTTGATGCAGAGGAATTATCTACTCACGGAGGTTCATTAAGATTATTTATTACTCATTTTGAAAATAATATGATTCCTGAAACTTTCAATGTTCATTCTATTTTAGAGAAAGAAAAAAGATTTGGTTTAACACAAATTAAAACTTATGAAAAATTTTCAAAAAATATTAATCAAATAAAAACAAACCTTGTAAATTTCATAGAAAAAGCTAAAAAAGAATCTAAACATGTTGTTTGCTATGGGGCTCCAGCAAAAGGAAATACATTGTTAAATTATTGTAAAATTTCAAAAGATCTGATAGATTACGCTGTGGATAAAAATCCTAACAAACAAAATTTATTCTTACCTGGAACTCATATTCCGATATTTTCTCCAGAAAAAATTAAGGAAACAAAACCTGATTTTATACTAATTTTACCTTGGAATCTGCAAGATGAAATTATAAATGAATTACATTATGTAAAATCTTGGGGATGTCAATTTATAATTCCTATGCCTGAGATTAAAGTATTACAATGAATCTTAACAAAACTGGTTTTAGTGGTGTATTTTTAATTGAAATTGAAAAATTAAAAGATGATCGTGGTTTTTTTGCAAGAACCTTTGATTCAAATTTTTTTGAAGATAATGGACTTATTTCTAAATTTGTACAATCCAGTATTTCGTATAATATTCAAAAGGGAACATTGAGAGGAATGCATTATCAAATAGATCCTTATGCTGAGACCAAATTAATTTCATGCATTAATGGAAAAATTTTTGATGTATTGATTGATCTAAGGCCAGATTCTAAAACTTTTAAAAAATGGCAATCTTTTGAACTCGATTCTAAACATTATCCCAGTCTTTATGTTCCTGAAGGTATTGCTCATGGATTTCAAACATTAGAAGATAATTCTGTTTTATCTTACCAAATTTCTAATATCTATAAACCTGACTTTTCACGAGGTATTAGATGGAATGATCCATTTTTTAATATTGATTGGCCGTTAGAAGTGTCCAAAATATCTAAGAAAGATTTATCCTATATTGATTTTAATGGTGAATAGATTATATGATTATTTTATGTTCTGATTATGTTGGATTTGAGGTAATAAAATATCTTGTAGATTCAAATGAACATATTTCTTATCTGATTCTAAATAGTTCTGATAAAAATAATTTTAATTCTAAAATAATTAACTACTACAAAAGAAAATTTTCTGACAATCAAATTTATTTTGAAGATATTTTAAACGATGATGACTTTTTACTTGATTTAGAGAAGCAAAATATTGAATTTGGAATTTTAGCATGGTGGCCAATTATTCTAAAAGGAAAAATACTAAATATTACACAAAGAGGATGGCTAAATTTTCATCCTAGTTTTCTTCCATTTAATAGAGGTAAAAATCCAAACTTTTGGTGTTTAGTTGATGAAACAACATGTGGTGTAAGCTTACATTTTATTGATGAAGGAATTGATACAGGAAATATAGTCGCACAAAGAAAATTTCTTACTTCTTGGGAAGACACAGGAAAAACTATCTATGAGAAATCACTTAACACTATACTTGAATTATTCAAAGAAACTTTTCCAAAATTAAAAAATGATCAATTAATTGAAACTAAACAAAATCCTAATGAAGGTAGTTACCATAGATCTTCAGAACAAACTTTAATTTCTGAAATTAAATTAGAAGAAAATTATAAAGCTAGAGATCTTCTAAATCTTTTACGTGCAAATACATTTTTACCTCACCCACCTGCTTATTTTTATGATAATGGAAAGAAGTATTCTGTTAAAATAATGATTACGGAGGAAGAAAAATGAGTGATATTAAGAGATTTGAGAGTAGAAATAATGCAATGGCCAAAAAAATGATTAAAGATAAATCATTAAATAAATTATCTAAGAAATTTATTAATGATTCTTCAAAATATGAATATTCATATCATTTTAATTGGTTAGGACTTCCAATAATTCAATTCCCACAAGATATTATTGCAATGCAAGAAATAATTTGGAAAGTGAAACCTGATGTTATAATTGAAACTGGAATTGCTAGAGGAGGTTCACTAATTTTTTATGCATCTATGTTAAAACTACTTGAAAATAATGGAATAGTAATTGGAGTTGATATTGATATTAGATCTCATAACAAAAAGTCTCTTGAAAAACATCCCTTTTATAATAAAATTAAACTTATTGAAGGTTCATCAATTGATAGTAAAACCATAGCAAATGTAAAAAACCTAATTAAAAATAAAAAGAAGATTCTTGTTGTATTGGATTCTAATCATTCTCATGAACATGTTTTACAAGAACTTTATTTGTATGCGCCTCTAGTGAGAAAAGGAAGTTATATTCTTGTCTTTGACGGTGTAGTAGAAGATATGCCATCATCATTTGTAACAAATAGACCTTGGAGTAAAGGTGATAATCCAAAAACAGCAGTTTGGGAATTTCTAAAAAATAATAAAAAATTTAAAATTGATAAGGACATTGAAAATAAATTACTTATTTCAATGGCACCTGATGGATATCTAAAGTGTATAAAATAGTGATATAATGGAAAAAATTCCAGTTTTTGCACCTTCAATTGGGGAAGATACTAAAAAACATCTTAATGAAGCAATTGATATTGGATGGCTTGGAATGGGATCTGCATCAAAAGAATTTGAAGACAGAATTTCTGATTTTCTTGAATTAGATGATAGATTTGTTGCTGTTGTAAACACTGGAACATCTGCATTACACATTGCACTTCTTACTGCAGGAATCGGTCCAGGAGACGAAGTA
>ENA-OSJC01002990-OSJC01002990.1-marine-metagenome-genome-assembly--contig:-NODE-2990-length-12394-cov-3.987984_pt1 | contig 12394 bp, 11 predicted proteins | sample MGYA00237885_ERZ534234 | MGnify/ENA primary metagenome ERZ534234 (study PRJEB26413, sample SAMN06343907) | marine metagenome | isolation source: coastal waters | place: Atlantic Ocean: West Antarctic... | reverse complement strand
AGTAATGCTGGCCAAAGTGTCGCCGGAATACATGTTGAGAACACTTGATCCTGCCGTTATTCCGGAGATAAAGTCTCGACCTAGTCGTGCATTTATCTGTGTATTAGGGACTCTTCTTGGTGGAATGTTAAGCGTTCTAGGGGTATTGATTAGGCACTATGCATTCAGGATTGTAGAGGACGCCTAGTTTGGCTGAATGGATAGTAGCCTGTGGTTATAACGAAGCCGCGGCATAGGTAAATACAATGATACAGAAAGTAAGAAAAGCCGTTATTCCTGTGGCGGGATTGGGCACTCGAATGCTACCAGCTACAAAGGCAATACCAAAAGAACTACTCCCAGTTTATGACCGACCGATTATTGAGTACGTTGTTAAAGAGGCTATTTCAGCAGGTATTACTGAAATTATCTTTGTTACTCGCAGTGGTAAAGAGGCGATTGAAAACCACTTTGATGACCATTATGAGCTTGAACATCGGCTGGAGAAAAGAGGCAAGGAAATAACCCTTGGGACAGTCGAAAAGATTATTCCTGAAAACGTAAAAGTTACATCCATTCGACAAAAAGACGCCTTAGGTCTTGGCCATGCAGTTCTCTGTGCCAAAGACTTGCTCAATAATGAACCTTTTGCGGTTCTACTTCCGGATATACTGGTGCTTGATCAAATTTCCCGAGGCATGAACTATAGCTTTTCATCACTACTAACGGCCTGGAATGCAACAGGGATTGGGCAGGTCATGATTGAGCGTGTGGCTGAAGGAGCTGTTGAAAATTATGGAATTGCTGATATAGGTGGACAAATAGCTAAGCCTTTTTCAAGTACAAAAATTAATAAGTTAGTTGAGAAACCGTCATACAAGGATGCTCCTTCAGATTTAGCTATTCTTGGGCGGTACATCCTTCCATCGACTGTTTTAGATTTTCTCGAAGGCACGCGAGTAGGAGTTGGTGGTGAAATTCAATTAACAGATGCACTGGACGCCTTGTTGAAAAAAAATGATTTGAATGCCTTTTTAACTGATGCCTCAATCTTTGATTGTGGCAATAAGCAAGGTTTTCTGGGTGCCAACCTAGCTTTGGGTATGCGCGATGTGCAAACGAAGAAATATTTGATTGAATTGAGTCAAAAAAATGATTGGTTTGCATCCCTTTGAAATAGTGTATTTTTTGGGGATTTTTCGAAGTGTTTTTGACAAAAGGGAGTATGGAGGATTCAGTATAACTTTACTGCCCTTCTAGAATAATGTTGGCAGAAGCTTGAATGTTGCACTATCAACGTACTTTCTGACGGTCCGTTCAGGCCAGAAAGGTACAAGCACTAAAAGGATGCCTCTATTAAAATAGCACGAACCTTGAATCCAATATAGTGAACTAAATTAACGCGAATAATATGTGAGCTTCATAACCTTGGCTAAAAAAATAAAAATAACTGTAGTTGGGTCTGGATACGTAGGAATGTCTCTCTCGGTGCTCCTAGCTCAGCATAATGATGTGACTGTACTTGATATTGATTCTGCAAGAGTAGACAGGATTAACCATAAAAAATCGACAGTGGCTGATGCAGAGATCGAGTCATTCTTAGCAGAGAAGGCACTATCCTTGACCGCTACATTGGATAAGCAAGCCGCCTATCAAGGTGCTAGCTTTATTATTGTTGCAACGCCTACTAACTATGATACCAACACAAACTGTTTTGATACGAGTTCGGTTGACGCTGTGGTTGAGGATGCTCTTAGCTTAAATCAGGATGCATTGGTGGTGATAAAGTCAACTATTCCAGTTGGTCACACAAGGTCTCTCCAGGAAAAACTCGAGACTAACCGAGTTATCTTCTCTCCTGAATTTTTAAGGGAAAGTCAGGCACTTAAAGATAACCTCTACCCATCACGAATCATTGTGGGTAGCCAGTGTAAATCCGGCGCGGAATTTGCTGATCTTCTGAAGCAGGGAGCAGTAAAGGTAAATATTGAAACACTTTTGATCAGATCTACTGAGGCTGAGGCGGTAAAGTTGTTTGCAAATACCTATCTTGCTATGAGGGTGTCATTTTTTAATGAGCTAGATTCGTATTCTCTAGCCCATGAATTAGATACCAAAAGCATTATTGATGGTGTGTGTTTGGATGAGCGAATTGGGGAGGGTTACAACAATCCATCCTTTGGTTATGGCGGATATTGTCTCCCTAAAGACGCCAAGCAACTACTAGCGAACTATGAGCAGGTGCCGCAAACATTGATTGAGGCTATTGTCTCGTCTAACACGACACGTAAAGACTTTATTGCTCAGGAAATCTTAAAGTTAAAGCCGGAGGTCGTTGGGTTTTATCGCCTTGTAATGAAAGAAGGAAGTGATAACTTTAGATCATCTGCAATACAAGGCGTCATGAAGCGTATCAAGGCTAAGGGCATTGAGGTGGTGGTTTATGAGCCATCACTTCACAGCAAAACGCTCTATGGCTCTAGGGTAATTAAAAATTTTGAAGAGTTTAAATTGTGTGCTGATGTAATTGTGGCTAATAGGTTATCGGATCGCTTACTATTTGATGGCGCTGTGGTTTTTTCAAGAGATATTTTCAATGAAAATTAGGTCACTTAGCAATCTGAATTTCCAAATCAAAACGTAAGAGCAAGAAGAATAAATAATGGACATCAATGACAAGAAGATAGTAATTATCGGTCTAGGCTATGTTGGTCTACCGTTAGCGATTGAGTTTGGGAAAAACCGGTCGACGGTGGGCTTTGACATAAGCAGGTCTAGAATAACTGAGCTTAGGGCAGGAAAAGATAAGACTTTAGAGGTTACCTCTGAAGATATGAAAAGTGCCCCGCACCTTGAGTTTAGCTCGGATTCATCCGACTTGAAAGACTGCGGTATATTTATTATTACTGTCCCGACGCCTATTGACGACGTAAATCGCCCCGAATTAACGCCAATTAAAAAGGCAACAGAAACTGTTGCCAAGGCCTTAAGGGCTGGTGATGTTGTTATTTATGAATCTACGGTATATCCAGGTTGCACAGAAGAAATATGTGTACCCATCCTCGAGGAGATATCTGGGCTTATTTATAATAAAGATTTTTTCTGTGGCTACAGTCCAGAGAGGATAAATCCTGGTGATAAAGTAAATACATTAACAAAGATAAAGAAAATCACGAGTGGATCAACCCCAGATGCTGCCGACCAAATAGATCTACTTTACAAAAATATCATTACCGCAGGTACATTTAAAGCGACGAGCATTAAAGTCGCTGAGGCCGCTAAAGTGATAGAGAACACTCAGCGTGATTTGAATATTGCCTTGGTTAATGAGCTGTCTATAATTTTTGATAAATTAGAGGTAGATACTATTGAGGTGCTTGAGGCTGCAGGTAGCAAATGGAACTTCCTTCCTTTTAGACCGGGTTTGGTCGGCGGGCACTGTATTGGTGTTGATCCGTATTATTTAACACATAAGGCTGAACAGGTTGGATATAACCCACAGGTCATCTTAGCAGGTCGCAGAATTAACGATAATATGGCTCAATACATGGTCAAAAAAGTTGTTCAAAAGATGATTGGAAGTGGAGTTGATATCGCTCAGAGTACGGTCGGTGTTATGGGTATAACTTTTAAGGAAAATTGCCCGGATATTCGTAATAGTAAAGTGATTGATGTTATCACTGAGCTCAGAAATTGGAATATTAACGTTGTGGTTACGGACCCTTGGGCAGATCCTGAAGAGGTTAAGTCTACATGCGGTGTATCGTTAGGTGAAATTAGTAGTAAAAATCAGGTTAATTCACTAATTGTTGCTGTTGGCCATGGCCAGTTTCGTGACTTGGAGCCGGAGGAGCTTAGAGGGTTTTGTAAGGGGAGTAGGCCAGTGCTGGCAGACGTGAAGTCCTTGTATGATAAGGATGCTCTCGGTGCGCAAGGCTTTACCGTCTTTCGCCTTTAATTGCCTTATTACCTGAACTACTTTGGATCCTAAATGAAAAAACATATTGCTGTAGTCGGCTGTGGCCACTGGGGCAGGAACCTTGTCCGGAACTTTGCGGAATTGGGAGTCTTGGCTAGCGTCTGTGACCCCAACACTGACCTTGCACAGAAATACGCCAAGCAATACGAAGTGAGTAATTCGTCATTTGCGGATATCCTGCGTGATACGAGCGTTGATGGCATAGTGCTTGCTGTACCAGCTCCACTTCACGCCTCTTTAGCCATCAAGGCGATGAATTCTGGAAAACATGTCTATGTCGAAAAACCGCTAGCAATGAACCCAGTAGAAGCTAGAGGAATGATTGATGCATCCAAAGACAACAAGGTTCAGCTGATGGTTGGGCATCTTTTACAGTATCATCCTGTTTTTGTTGCTGTCCGCGACCTTGTGGAGTCTGGTGAATTAGGTGGCTTGAGCTATATTTACTCGAATCGGTTAAGTTTCGGTAAAGTCCGTTCTGAGGAGGACGTTATTTGGAGTTTCGCTCCACATGATATATCGATGATTTTATCCTTGACGAATGATGAGCCTAAGTTAGTTAGGACAGAATCTTTATGTATTCTTCAAACCAATATTGCGGACACGGCAACAGTTCATATGGAGTTCAAATCTGGACTAAAGGCTCATATTTCCGTGTCTTGGCTACACCCATACAAGGAGCAAAAGCTGGTTGTAATCGGGCAATCTGGAATGGTTGTTTTTGACGACACTAAACCGTGGAATGAGAAACTGGCTTTCTATCGCTACTCTATAGACCTGACTGGCAAGGCAGCTGACTTAAATAAGTCTAAAGTTCAGTATCTTGAGGTCCCTGAATCTGAGCCATTAAAAAATGAATGCCAACATTTTATTAATGTCGTCAATGGAAGGCTACCACCCCTAACGGATGGAGATGAAGGGCTAAGAGTGCTGAACGTATTATCGGCTTCCACGCTATCTCAAAGTGAAAATAGTGCTGTGAGGATAGAAAGCCTATGAGCAAAATATTTAAGGATGTGTTTATACATGAGTCATCCTATGTGGATGATAAAGTGGCAATTGGACGCGGCACTAAAATATGGCACTTTAGCCATATATTGAGTAATTGTAAGATTGGTGCAGAATGCTCATTTGGCCAAAATGTTGTCATTGGACCCAATGTTGTCATAGGCGATAAAGTTAAAATACAAAATAACGTCAGCGTCTATGAGGGCGTTACATTAGAAGATGGAGTTTTTTGCGGCCCATCATGCGTTTTTACAAATGTTCATAATCCTCGTTCAGAAATTGTCCGCAAAGATGAATACCGTAAGACAATAGTAAGGCGTGGCGCATCAATTGGCGCCAATGCAACCATTATTTGTGGGAATAATTTAGGCGAATACTGTTTTATTGCAGCAGGTTCAGTGGTGACTAAAGAAGTCCAGGCCTATGCTCTGGTGGCGGGCATCCCGGCAAAGCGCATTGGATGGATCAGTAAAGCTGGCGGTCGTCTTGGGGTGGATTTGATTTGTCCAATTGAAGGTACGGCGTATCGACAAGTAACCTCAAGTAAAATCGAGGAAATTATTTTATGAGTGAGGGTTCAAGGCGAACGCAATTTATAGATTTAGTTGCGCAACAAAAACTAATAAGACCGCAGTTAAACGCTGCTATTTCAAGGGTTCTTGACCACGGCCAGTACATTATGGGTCCCGAAGTTAAGGATTTTGAGGCTCGTTTGCGAGAGTTCTCAGGGGCTGCGCATGTAGTTACCTGCGCCAATGGTACAGATGCCCTAACTCTTGTTTTGATGGCCTGGGGTGTCGGTTCTGGAGATGCGGTTTTTGTACCATCATTCACTTATGTGGCGAGCGCTGAAGCGCCTGCACAGTTGGGTGCAACTCCATTTTTTGTTGATGTGTGTGAGGATACATTTAATCTTGATCCGGATAGCCTGAAGCAGGCAATAATCGATTGCCGTAAATTAGGCTTATGACCAGCAGTTGTTATACCAGTTGATCTATTTGGTCAGCCAGCGGATATTAATTCTATTGTTGCAATTGCACACTCAGAGAAAATAAAGGTTTTGGTTGATGGTGCCCAAAGTTTTGGTGCGACTTCCTTGGGAAGGAGGGTAGGCTCAATGGGTGACGCTACTACAACAAGTTTTTTCCCAGCAAAACCTTTAGGCTGCTATGGTGATGGTGGCGCAGTATTTACCCAAAATGACGAAGATGCAGCATTAATCAGATCGATAAGTTTGCATGGTAAGGGTAGCCATAAATATGAAAATGTGAACGTTGGTATGAACTCAAGATTAGATACCATTCAGGCGGCTATTCTAATTGAAAAACTCAAGATTTTTCCGCAAGAGCTGATGGCTAAAGAGGGAATAGCTCGACAATATCGCGACCTTTTGGAAGGCAATATTAAAATACCCTTTTGCAGGGCGAGTGTGAACAGTGCATGGGCTTTGTACACTATTCAGACTCCAAAAAGAGAATTAGTTCAGGCGAGCTTAAGATCGGCTGGCATTCCAAGCAATGTATATTATCAAATTCCATTATCTCAGCAATTAGCTTATCGGCATTATCCTATGGTATCGACTGGATTAGGAAATTCAAATATGCTGAGTGAGTGTGCATTAAGTATTCCTATGCACGCGTATCTAAAGAATGCGGATGTTCAAGAAATTGCTATCAAGCTACTTGAGGTGACAGCGTTAGTTTAAATATACGGGTAGTTAATTTAGATGCTTGGCCATTTATAAATGGCTCTTGGTCAAGGTGGCAAAATATTTGGATTTTTCATAGATCCAAATTCATAGCTTATCTACATAGAACATCAAAATAGCCGCTTCTACTTGCATTTGATGGGGCTGGCTTAATGCAGGCTGCCGTTATTTTCTAGTATAGGAGTTGGTATGAACCATTGGAATTCACTTCTGAGTCTACTAATTAAATATAACTCCCCTGAAATATAGCTCCCATGATAAGTGCGAAGGTCAGAGCCTCGAGACGCTAAATATAACGAGATAGCTTTTTGTTTAAAGCAAATAAAATATCGATTGTTAGTTGGGCTTAATAGCCTAGCCAAGTGGCTAAGCAATCATTCTTAAACTAACCTTAAAGAGGTGAAAGTGCATATTTTATTTTTAGCGGATGCGTCTAGTGTTCATTCATATCGATGGATAAAATATTTTTCAGAAAGGTCAGGCATCAAAATTACCTGGTGTTCATTAACAAAAAACACTATGCCTGAGATAAAGAACGTCGAGTTTAAATTGCTATCTAAATCCAATCCACTTGGCCTATTTAGAGCGATTCGTTATATCTCGAAAAGGTCTCCCGACATTATCCATGCACATTATTTAGGTTGGAATGGATTTTTATCGTTATTTTTCCCAAAAACGAATGTCATTCTTACTGCTTGGGGTTCAGATATTGTATTTAATAGGAAAAATAGAATTAAACGATTTCTCTTAGAAAGAATGATCACCCAATCTAAGGTGGTTACCTGTGACGCTCATCATCTTCAAGATAAAATGGTTGAACTAGAAGCTCCGAGAGAAAAGATAAGATTAGTAATGTTTGGCATAGATGAAAGTTTATTTAGATCAAAGAGGCAGCCGTTTGATGTAAGAGCACCTAACACGAAATTTACAATTGGCAGCATACGAAACTTACATCCTGTTTATGACTTAATTACACTATTAAAAGCAGCAAAAATAATCCTACAGAAGCGTTCAGATGTAGTCTTTCAGATAGCTGGTTCTGGTCCAGATCTGAAATTGCTAGAAGGATTTGTTGATAAGCATAAGCTGAATAAGGATGTTAATTTTGTCGGGAGGTTAGAATCAGCAGACTTATGTAATTTCTATGACGGCCTAGATGTATATGTTTCAACTGCTTTAAGTGATGGCGGCATCGCAAGTAGTACTGCAGAAGCAATGTTATGTGAGAGGCCAGTTGTAATAACCGACGTTGCTGAGAATGGGCATTGGATTACAGATGGGGAGAATGGACGTATGTTTGATTGCTATGATTCGATAAATCTAGCAAATATAATTCTCAGTTTACTGGATAATCAAGATATCGGTATAGAGCTTGGCCTAAAGGGTAAAGAAACTATAATTCTTCGTAATACATACAATAACGAAATGGAAAAAATGTTAAAAATCTATGAGCAAGTTGCTTAAGTTGCTTGCTTAAAAACTGCAACCCCTTCTGAATGTAGAATTAGGGAGAACCTTAAAAGCAGAGTCAGGGTTACCATAGATAATTCAACAATGGATAATATGTCAGAAATTAATCAACTGTACATAATTTTGGGGAAATCCTTTGTTTAGGTCTACACCGATTGTATTTCAAATTATTGGCAGTTCATTAAAACTTCTTCCCACAGCTGCTTGGGATGAAATACATATATTTCTTACTTCTATTCAGAAAGTAAAGTGGCCAATAGATATACCACTACAGTTACTGATTATATGGCAAATATATATGATACTGCTGGCCATGCTAAATGGGTATGGCAACTCATTAACTTTCTTTAGGTTTGTGCTGGTATTTTTTAGTTTATTTTTACTAAAGAATTACTATAGACGACTTATTAGAAAAGTTAGTAAAAATAATTTCCTGGTAGTTGGGTACATGTATTTGCTTATATGTATTTTTTTGTACGCGTTAGGTGAATATCTAAATCTTCCGGTTGCTTGGTGGCAAGAATGGTTGTGGGCTGGAACAGCGTACTCGGCTTACGTTATCTATATTATAGTGGCGTTAGTTTTTCTAATTAAAAACAATATAAAATATCGAGTAATCTTCATAACTACTGGTTATGCTGCTGGCTTATTAATGGATTCAAGATTGGTAATGATTTTATTAACAACATTATTACCCTTTATATTTTTTGGACTAGCAGGAATAAGGCATAGGTTGAGCATAAAGAAAATTTTTAATGGGGCTCTTGTAGCCCTAATTTTTTCTTTTAGTTTATATTTCATAATATCGAATAACCTCGAGACAGTTCGAAAAGGTCTTCTCCAACCATACGTAACAATTCAAGATTTGGTAGTTGAGAATGATGCTTCTGACAGAGATGCTGATAGGCAGGAAAATTTATTGTCAATTGTGTCTTTATTTAATAAAAATCCGCTAAATTTTTTTATAGGAACTGGATTAACTTCTCATCAGTATGAGCTGGCAGGATTTATGAATAAATCGGAGGACGGTAGAGTACGACCTACTGGAGTACCAGCTATGCTATTTGATGGAGGTTTTATATATATATTTATAATTCTTATGTGTGCACTTTCTTCATCACTTAAGGCGGCGAATTTAGGATTGAATCGCCTTATTAGTCCATGGGCTTCTTGCTTATGGATATCAATTATTATGAACAGCCTGGTTGTAACGTTGGTAACGAATACAACTGATCTAATGTTGTGGTGGGCAGTATTATTGTCAGGATTAATTATAAATAAAGATTTTTTAATAAAATACAAAGAAGAATAAAATGAATATTATTATTGCTGGGGCCAGTCTTACTGGAAATAAAGGCGCAAGCGCTATGTGTCTATCAGTTATAAGCGCGTTAAAAAATCAATATGGCGAAAATGTAAATATTGGTTTACTCAGCCCAAAGCCCGAATTTGACAGAACTTTAGCCAACGAACTAGATGTAAAGTTATTCAATTATAGAAGCATATTGAGAACAAGTATTCCTAACTATTTTTTTTATAAAATATTTAAAAAACGTTTATTTATTGAAGACCCTGTCTATGATGGTTATGTATGGGCTGATGTTATAATTGATATCCATGGCATTAACTTTTCTGACAGTGACTCCTTAGTCTCAACTGCAGTAATACCATCGGCACAAATATTTTTATCCCATTTATTAGACGTTCCGATTATCAAATTTACGCAGACATTTGGACCAATGAATAGAATAGGAATAAGGTTTTTTGCAAGGTTATTTCTGCCCCTAGTTTCAAATATATTTCCACGAGAGAAAAGTGCGTATGATTCGCTTCAATCTTTAGGGTTAGAAAACATAGAGCCAGTCTCAGTTGATAGTGCGTTTCTTCTACCTTCAAAAGCTCCAGAAACCCTAAAGCACGATGAGCAATCTTCAATTAAAAGAGTAGCATTTATTCCAAATGCAATTTTACTTTCCAAATCCAAGAATTATATTGAAGTATGCAATGCATTAATCTTAAAAATTATAAGTGAAGGCTATAAGGCTGTAATAATTATGCATTATAGTAAGCCAACTTCAGACGAAGATTTACTAAATAAAAGTAGCAACAATGACTATCAGTTAATACAAAATATTTTAAAGAACATGAATAATTCTGATAGTCGTAATATTGAAGTATATGCCGAGGAATATTCTTCCAGTGAATTGAAAGGTATTATTGGTACTTGCGATCTTTCGGTTCCTTCAAGATACCATGCTTTGGTTGCTTCAATTTCTCAAGAAATTCCAAGCTTCTGTATAGGTTGGGCTGGTAAATATGAGGGGCTACTAGTCAGGGTGGGCCTCAAGAGATATTCATTTAAAGCAGATAAATATGGCTTTTTCGATATGGATGACATTTTAATAAATTTTAAATATTTTTTAGACGAGTACTTCTCTGGTGAATTAAGTATGGGGGCTGAGGTTGCTCAGTTATCCGCAGAGAGTAACCTTACATACAATAGACTATTTCAGATAATTGACGATTATGCGAGATAACAATATTGCGAGGGGCACTAATGACCTGATCGGAGATTATCTTGGAATATATGTAGGTCATAGTACTAATAACAAAATAAGACACAACTCAAGTTCTGGAGGATTTGTAAGAGAGATTTTTGAGTACTTACTAACATCCAGAAAAGTTGATGGTGTCCTTATCGTTGTCCAAAAATATCCTAAATTCTTTACAAAAATAGCTAGAACTGTTGATGACTTATCTGAGATGGAAAATTCTGTCTATGCCCCAATAAATTATGCAAAGGGGCTGAAGGAGATGGTAGAAGGAGAAAAGTATGCAGTTACAGCCATTGGTTGCCAGGATAAAATGCTAGAAAAAGTTAAGCATTTAATACATTTTAAGATTGGCTTTCTTTGTAGAGGTACTTATTACGAATCAACAATGGAATCTTATGCAAGATCTTTTGGCCATAAAGAAGTTAAGGATTTTGCATTTAGAAGAAATGGCTGGCCTGGTGAAATAGTTATTACGACTGATGACGGTAAATTTTCCTATAAAAGAAGACCGTCATTTATTAAATCACCAAAACTTAGGTCAGTGAAAGAGGCTTATTTTTCTAAAGCGACATATTTACCAAAATGTGTAGATTGCATCTATGAATTTAGCTTCCCTTCTTGCGATGTGTCGATGGGAGATGCATGGCATCAAAAATATACCACTGAGACAGAAGGGTTAACACTGGCGATTACTAGAACAAAATTTGCTGAAGATGTGCTAAAAAATCTAGCAACAAGTAATAAAATTATCTACTGGCCGGATTCCTATCAAGAAACCAATGAAGTAATGAACGATCCTAATATTGTTACAAACTTTAAATTAAAAAGAAAAATCTATGGACATAAAAATTTACGCCCATTGATGCCAGTTTTAGTATTTTTTGAACAGTACATTATATATTTCCCATGGAGATCAGCTTTTAAAGGGGTGTGGGTTTATCTCAAAATTTTTAAATAAAAATAAAGCCTTCATCTCATATTTCTCCATCTTAATAACCGATAGAATTATTGGCTTCGCCATAATATATTTCTTAGTAAGAACTATTTCTGACGAATATTTTTCTTTTTGGAGTCAGGTTAATTTTCTTCCAGGCTTATTGTGCGGTATTTTGAGCTTGGGTCTTGGTCGAGGAATTTTGAGACTCCTTGTTGGCGAAAAGTATTCCCAGATTGTCGTAATAAGAACAATCTTTACCGTATTATTTATTTATTTATTAATCATTTCTTTTTCCTATGCAGTTATTCTTTATTGGGACAATAAAAGCATTAATGTATTCATGGGGGGAATTACATTTCCGCGCTTAGGCGCTCTTGTTATAACTATTTTTATACTTCTAGAGGGTTTTTTTGAGATTCTTATAAATTACCTCAGGGCAAAAATTTCTCCCAATTTTACGCTTTTCACAGGCCTAAGAATTTTACCTAGAATAATTTTTGCTTTAGCATTATTGATGTATGAAGCTGGTTTTTGGACGTCATTATATTTATATATTTTTTCTTCTTCCGTTGTTCTGACATATTTAATTCACGTCGTCATTCAAACGATTAAATTGAATCAACCATTTTCCTCTTTCAGCTTCCTGACATACAAAGAACTACTTATAAAGCTATTTAAATACTCAATGCCAATGATGGTCGCAGCAATTTCATTCCCTCTATTAAATTTTATAGTTAGGGGGAATATTATGCACATTG